>Ga0115011_10000816_pt1 | contig 23538 bp, 20 predicted proteins | sample TroAtlMetagenome_2_FD_88705 | JGI IMG/M metagenome (GOLD analysis project Ga0115011, IMG submission 88705) | Marine eukaryotic phytoplankton communities from Atlantic Ocean - Tropical Atlantic ANT8 Metagenome | ecosystem: Environmental > Aquatic > Marine > Oceanic | place: Tropical Atlantic...
AATATTATTAGCGAATCAGAGACTCCTCCTTTTACCATAGAAGAAAATACAGACGGAGGAGAAGAACTAAGACTCAAACACAGATATTTAGACTTAAGAAGAAAAACAATGTCTGAAAATATAATACTAAGACATAAAATTGCTCACGAAACAAGAAATTTTCTAATAAAAAATAATTTTTTAGAAATAGAAACTCCGTTTTTAATTAAATCCACTCCTGAAGGGGCAAGAGATTTTGTAGTTCCTTCAAGACTAAATAAAGGTTTTTTTTACGCATTACCTCAATCTCCACAAACATTTAAACAACTATTAATGGTTGCTGGTTTTGATAGATATTTTCAATTAGTAAAATGTTTTAGAGATGAAGATTTTAGAGCTGACAGGCAACCCGAATTCACTCAAATAGACTGTGAAATGTCTTTTATTGAGGAAAAAGACATTTACAATATTTTTTCACAATATGTTAAAAATATAATAAAAGAAATAGGAGGAGAAGAAATAAAAGAAATCCCTAAAATGACATTTGCAGAATCAATAGATTCATATGGTTCTGATAAACCTGATTTAAGATTTGATTTGAAAATAAAAAATATAGATTCTGTGTGCAAAAATAAAGGATTTAATGTTTTTGATAAATCAGAAAACATATCCGCTTTATGCTTAAAAGAAAACTCTAGTATTAGCAGAAAAGAATTAGACAGTTTAACTGAATTCGTGAAATCTCCTCAAATAGGAGGTAGTGGTCTCATATATATAAAATGTAATTTAGATGGTTCTTTAAAATCATCCATAGATAAATTTTTTAATGAATCTGATTTAAAAAACATACAAAATATGTGTGATGCAAAAAAAGATGATGTCATATTTATAGTTTGTGGAGATTATAAAAAAACAAAACAAATAATAGGAGACTTAAGAATAGAAATTATAAAAAGATTTCAAATAGAACCTGAAAATAAATTTTCTCCTGTATGGATAACTGATTTTCCTTTATTTGATTTCGATAAAGAAAAACAACAACTTCACGCAATGCATCACCCTTTTACTGCTCCTAAAAATGAAGATTTAAAAAAACTGAATACTGCTCCGGAAGAAGCTATTGCGCAAGCTTATGATATAGTTTTAAATGGACAAGAAATTGGAGGAGGTTCTATAAGAATATTTGACAGAAAAACACAAAATAAAATATTTAAACTATTAGGTTTATCTGAAAATGAGATAAAAAGTAAATTTGGATTTCTTTTAGAAGCTTTTAAGTACGGGGCTCCTCCTCATGGTGGCATTGCTTTTGGTTTTGACAGAATATGCGCTATAATGTCTAATGAAAAATCTATAAGAGATGTCATTGCTTTTCCAAAAAATAATTCTGGTAAAGATTTAATGATAGATTCTCCTTCTTTAATAGATAGTGATCAATTAAAAGATCTAAATATAAAATTAAGTGAATAAAAAAATATTTTTTTTTTGGCTTTTGATGGTAATAATATGGAATTATGGTTTTCCTGAAGCCGAGCCATTTTATGATGTTTTTGTTTCCGTAATTTTATCTTTAATAAGTGTAAGATTACAAAAAATCAAACTTTAACATACATAACATAATGAGGACCTATATGTTCAATGTTGAATTCTTCTCCATAAATTTTGAAATTTAACTTTTTATAAAAACTTACAGCCCCTAACCGTGCATTACACCACAAAAAAGCAGCGCTTCTTTTATTTAATTCACTTAAAGCAAATCCTAAAATTTGTTTACCTATACCTTTTTTTTGATAATTAAAATCAACTGCCATTCCTCTTAATCTATAAACAATATCACCTTTACATGACTCATGTGGAGTTTGATAAAATGTAGCTGAACCTATAATTTTATTATTTTTTTTTGCAGCAACATGAAAACATGTTTGATCACTATCACAATCATAAATAACCACCGAAGATGGAAAACCTGGTCTTAATATTTTGTTACGAAGAGGTCTGACTTTTTCTACCTTTACAAGATTGATATCAATCATAAAGTTCCTCTTCTAGCTTGCTCTGCTTCAATAGATTCAAATAAAGCTTTAAAATTACCTTTACCAAAAGATTGCGCCCCTTTTCTTTGAATGATTTCAAAAAATAATGTAGGCCTATCTGTTAATGGCTTAGTAAATATTTGTAATAAATAACCTTCATCATCTCTATCTACTAAAATACCATGCTTTTTTAAAATTTTAATATCCTCCGCTATATCTCCTACTCTATCCAGCACTGTATCATAATATGTTCCTGGAACATAAAGAAATTCGATTCCCCTTTCTTTCATTTGAGATACTGTAGACACTATATCATCTGTTGCTACAGCAATATGCTGACATCCAGGTCCGTTATAAAAATCTAAATATTCTTCAATCTGTGATTTTTTCAAACCTTCAGCTGGCTCATTAATTGGAAATTTAACCCTTCCGTTCCCATTTGTCATCACCTTACTCATAAGAGCTGTGTATTGAGTAGATATATCCTTATCATCAAAAGTTATAAGATTTGCGAAACCCATTGTTTCATTGTAAAATTTTTCCCATTTATTCATCTCGCCCCATCCTACATTAGCAACCATGTGATCAATATATTTAAGCCCAACAGATGTTGGATTGTAATGTGAATTCCATTTTTCAAACCCAGGCATAAAAGTTCCTTTATAGTCTTTACGTTCAATAAAAATATGTACTGTGTCACCATAAATTTTAATTCCAGACTTAACCACTTTGCCATTTTTATCTTCTTGAGTAGTAGGTTCCAAATAAGATTCTGCCCCTCTACTTGTTGTTTCTTCCCAGGCACTAGTAGCATCTTCTACCCAAAGCGCTATTACCTTAACTCCATCTCCATGTTTTTCAATATGATTGTATATGTCTCCTTTTGAGCCAGGCATAGGGGTTGTAAACATAAGCCTTATTTTGTCTTGTACAACCACATAAGAAGTCCTGTCTGTGAGTCCTGTTTCTAATCCAGCATAAGCTAATGATTGAAATCCCAAAGCTGTTTTATAAAAATGTGCAGCCTGTTTAGCATTACCAACATAAAATTCTACATAATCTGTTCCAAGTAATGGTAAAAAATCTTTTGCATCAGAAAAAAGTTTTTCTAATGAATAATTATGATTATTAATTTTTGTTAAATCGTCTCTCATTTTAATTTAATCTAACCATGATTTATGATACTTGCCGTCTGAAAGATCTACAGCTGCTTTTGTTAATTTCAATGGAGCAAAAGTGTCTATCATGACAGCTAATTCGTCTGTTTTTGTTTTACCAATACTCCTTTCCATAGCTCCAGGATGAGGTCCATGTGGAATTCCTGCTGGATGTAAAGAAATAAAACCTTCTTCAACATGATTTCTGCTCATAAAATCACCATCTACATAATATAGCACTTCATCAGAATCAATGTTTGAGTGATTATAAGGGGCTGGAATAGATTCTGGATGATAATCATATAACCTAGGACAGAATGAACAGATAACGAATCTATTTGTTTCAAAAGTTTGATGTACAGGAGGAGGCTGATGCACTCTCCCTGTTATTGGTTCAAAATCATGAATAGAAAAAGCATATGGAAAATTATATCCATCCCAACCCGCTACATCAAAAGGATGAGAAGCGTAAGTATATTCATGAATCATGTGTTCTTTTTTAATTTTAATTAAAAAATCTCCTTTTTTGTCATGAGTTTCTAATTCTGTGGGCTTTCTTAAATCTCTCTCACAATATGGAGAATGCTCTAAAAGTTGGCCAAAATGATTTCGATATCTCTTAGGTGTATAAACAGGAGTATAAGATTCTACAATAAATAATCTATTGTCTGAATTATTAAATTTAACAGTATAAATCATCCCTCTAGGGATGACTAAGTAATCACCTTCTTTAAATTCAATGTTACCTAAGAAAGTTCTTAATACACCTTTACCTTTGTGTACAAATATAACTTCATCTCCATCGGTGTTTTTGTAAAAATAATCTTCTTCTAAATTAGTTGGAGCTGATAGTAGTATATTCAAATCATTATTAAAAAGTATTGATGTTCGACTCTCTAAATGATCTTTAACCTTTGGTGCATCAAGTCCTTTTAATAAATATGATTTAAGATTTTTATCTATAGCTGCAGCTGGGGCGACTGAATAAGGTTCTTTAATTGATTTAACTTGTGTTGGTCTATGTAAATGATAAAGCAAAGAAGACATTCCGTCAAAACCAATAGTTCCAAAAAGTTCTTCATAGTGTAATCCTTCTCCTGACTTTTTAAAAGTGGTATGTCTTTTATGAGGTATTTTTCCTAATTTATGATAAAATGGCATTTTTAAAATTTATATAAATTTAATATTTTTTAAACTCTTTCCGCAAATCTACTCTTTTATGACTGTGAAAAATCTTTCCTTTTTTAATTCCTTTTCTAATTCTCTTTTGTTCACTTTCAGGTAATTTAACTACTTCTAGGCATTTTTGAGAACAACAGCCGTGATTCTTTTGGTTACAATTATCACATTGTATAAATAATAAATTACAAGAAAGATTTTTGCAATTAACATGAGAATTTGATTTTTCCCCACATTGATGACAAGAACTAATAATATCGCTTGTGATATCTTCCCCTAGTCTATCATCAAAAACAAAATTTTTTCCCACAAATAAGTTTTCAAGACTTACATCTTTTTTAATCTGTTGAAAATAATTTATTATTCCCCCTTCTAGTTGATAAACTTTATCATATCCTTTTTCTTTAAAATAAGAACTAGCTATTTCACATCTTATACCTCCCGTGCAATACATTAAAATGTTTTTTTTGGTTTTATTTTTAAGTAATTCTGTTAATTCCTTCATTTCTTCTTTAAATGTTTCTGCTGTAGGAACATATGCATTTTTAAATCTTCCTATTTCTGATTCATAATGATTTCTCATGTCTATTATAAAAGAATCTTTTGCTTTTGCTTTTTTGTTCCAGCTACTTGCGTCTAAATGTTTTCCTACATTTTCCATGTTTACATTATTAAGACCATCTGATAGTATTTTTTTTTCTTTTATAGTTAGTTTATAAAAAGCAAATCTGTTGTGTGTGATTGCATAATTAAATCTTAAAAGTTTATAATCAAATATTTCTTTAACGTAGTTTTCAAATTCTAATTTGTTTTGGTTTGGAACACTAGCTTGCGCGTTTACTCCTTCTCTTGATATATATATTCTTCCTTTTATATTTAAATCATTAAACTTTAAAAATAAAGCATCTCTTAAGCTTGATATGTTTGATATTTTTCTAAAAAAATAAAAAGATACAACTAATCTGCTAAATTTCTCTTTTTTTAATTTTTTTATAGCTTCTTCTTTGTTAAATTTATTTACTAAGTTTTTTTTATGAGCATTTGGATCCATATGTTACAAATATAAAAAAAACAGTACAGTAAAAAATGGAAAGAAATATATTAATTACCGGTAGTAATGGTCAAATAGGCAAAGAACTTGCGGAATCTTTTAGACAAAATAACAATTCTTCAAATATAATATGTTTAGATTTAATAAAAGGAGAACAAAAAAAATTCAAATTTTATAAATGTAATATTTTAGATTATGAAAAATTGAATTTTGTTTTTAAAAAAGAAAAAATTACTGAAGTATATCATTTGGCAGCTTATTTGTCAGCAAAAGCTGAAAATGACATGAACATTGCTTGGAAAGTAAACATGGATGGTTTACAAAACATCCTAGAATTAAGTAAAAAATACAATGTTAAAAAAGTATTTTGGCCTAGCTCTATTGCTGTTTTTGGTGAAGACGCAAAAAAAACAAAAACAAAACAAAATGAAAAAACAAATCCAAATTCAATATATGGTATAACTAAAGTATTAGGAGAAAGGTTATGTGAGTTTTTTTTTAAAAACCACAAACTAGATATAAGAAGTGTGCGATTCCCCGGATTAATAGGACACAAATCAATGCCAGGTGGAGGGACAACTGATTACGCAGTAGATATTTTTTACTCTGCTGTAAAACAAGAACAATTTAATTGTTTTTTAAAAGAAAACACCTTATTGCCAATGATGCATATGGATGACGCTATCCGTGCTATTCACGAGATTATGAACTGTGAATCTAAACAAATCAAAATTAGGACTTCTTACAATATATCTGGATGCTCTTTTAATCCTAAAAACATTTTTAATGAAATAAAAAAATATATTAATGAATTTAAAATAACTTACAAACCTGACTTTAGACAAAATTTAGCAGAAAGCTGGCCTAATTCAATAGACGACACAGAAGCTCAAAAAGACTGGAATTGGAAAAGTAATTATAAACTAAGTGAAATTGTTAAATCTATGTTAGAAAACATAAAATAAATTAAAATGTCAAATAAAAAACTTAAAATTTACAACACTATAACTAAAAAGAAAGAATATTTTAAATCTATATCTAACAAAAAAGTTGGAATGTATGTTTGCGGTCCTACAGTTTACGGGGAACCTCATTTAGGACACGCTAGACCAGCAATAACATTTGATGTTGTATACAGATATTTAAATCATTTAGGGAATAAAGTAAGATATGTTAGAAACATTACAGATGTAGGGCATTTGGTAAATGATTCTGATGAAGGTGAAGACAAAATGCAAAAACAAGCTCAAAAAGAAAAAATAGAGCCAATGGAAATAGCTAATAAATATACAAATGAATATCACAAAGCTCTACGTAAACTAAATTGTAAAGCTCCTAGTATAGAACCGAGAGCAACAGGTCACATAATTGAACAAATTGAAATGATAAAACTAATAATCAAAAATGGGTTTGGTTATGAAAAAAACGGATCTGTGTATTTTGATGTAGATAAATACAATAAAAAATATAAATACGGAGAATTATCGGGTAGAAAAATTGAAAAAACACTAGAAGGCACAAGACAGTTAGATAAACAAGATGAGAAAAAAAATCCTTATGATTTTTCTTTATGGAAAAAAGCCAACAAAAATCATATAATGAAATGGCCGTCTCCTTGGAGCGTTGGATATCCTGGCTGGCATTTAGAATGCTCTGCTATGAGTAATAAATACTTAGGAAAACAATTTGATATACATGGTGGTGGTTCCGATTTACTTTTCCCTCATCATGAAGCAGAAATAAGTCAATCAAACGCTTGTTTTGATAAAAAATCTGTTAAATACTGGATGCATAATAATATGATTACTATAGAGGGACAAAAAATGGGAAAATCTTTAAACAATTTTATAACGTTAAATCAATTTTTTGAAGGGAAACACAGGTTATTAAAACAAAATTTTTCTCCCATGACAATTAGATTTTTTATTCTACAAGCTCATTATAGAAGTACTTTAGATTTCAGTAATGATGCTTTAAAAGCTTCTGAGAAAGGTCTAAGTAAACTATTCAATAGTATTGAAAAAATAGACAAATTGAAAAAATCTGAAAAAAGCTCATTTAATTTAGAAAAAATAAAAAATGATTTTTATGAAGCTGTGAATGATGACTTTAACACTCCTATATTATTTGCTAATATATTTGATGTTGTGAAAAAAATAAACCTTTGTCAAGAAGAAAAAGAAACTATAAGTCAAAAAGACAAAAAAGAACTAAAAGATATTATGTTGTTATTTATAAAAGATATTTTAGGTCTAAAAAATCAAAAAAATCAAAAATCAAATGATTTCGATAAAATAATGTCCACAATGATAACTATTAGAAATCATAGCAGAGAAAATAAAAACTGGCAAGTTTCTGATTTAATTAGAGAAGAATTAAAAAAATTAAAAATAAACATAAAAGACACAAAAGATGGTACTGAATGGGAATATGAAAATTAAATTTCTAATAATATTTTTTTTATCTATATACTTTGGATGTCAAAATGAAAAAAATATCCCGCAAGAAACTAAAAAAATAGACATTCCTGTTTTTAATTCTGACTCTGCTTTTTCTTTTATACAAAAACAAGTTTCTTTTGGACCAAGAAACCTCAGTTCTGAAGGATCTGTTTTATGTTTAAATTATCTTAAACAAAAGTTGAACTTTTATGCTGACAATGTAATTGTACAAAAATCTAAAACTAAAACTTATGACAATAAAGAACACGATTTTTTTAACATTATAGCTGAATTTAACCCTGAAAATCCTAATCGTGTTTTTCTTTGTGCTCATTGGGACACTAGACATGTAGCAGAAAATGATCCTTTTGAAAAAAACAAACCAATAATAGGAGCAAATGATGGTGGTAGTGGTGTAGGTGTTTTGATTGAAATAGCACGAATAATAAAAAACAATCCCATAGAATTAGGTATAGATATTATATTATTTGACGCAGAAGATCATGGTACTGATTCAAATATTAATTCATGGTGCCTGGGTTCTCAGTATTGGTCTAAAAAACCTCATAAAAAAAATTATTGGGCTAAATATGGTGTTTTGTTAGATATGGTTGGTGGTGAAAATGCTAAATTTACAATCGAAGGAGGATCTTATAAATATGCTGAAAAATACGTAGAAAAAATATGGAAGAAGGGGAATGAACTAGGACATGGCAATTATTTTGTTTACGATAAAACTAAAGAAATAATTGATGATCATTTTTTTATTAATAGAATAATAGGAATACCTACATTAGATATAATTGAACATGACTATCAAACGGAATCTAATTTTAATAAACACTGGCACACACACAAAGATGAATTAAATATTATAAGTAAAGAAACTCTAAATGCTGTTGGAGAAACTTTGATTAATATTATATATAATGAAAAATAAATTAATATTAATTGACGCGTATGCTTTTATTTATAGAGGCTACTATGCTTTTATTAATAATCCCAGAATAAATTCTAAAGGGTTTGACACATCTGCTGTTTTTGGATTTGTAAATACAATATTTGATATTTTAAACAGATTTCAACCTGATTTACTCGGTATAGTTTTTGATACAAAAGAAAAAACTTTTAGACACAAAGTTTACAATGAGTACAAAGCTAATAGAAAAAAAATGCCTGAACCAATAATAAACAATTTAAAATATATTGATGAATTTATAAAATGTCTAAATACACAAAAAATATATCTTAATGGCTATGAAGCAGATGATGTTATAGGAACAATTGCTAGAAAAGCAGAAAAAGAAAACAAACAAACATACATAGTTACTCCTGACAAAGATTTTGCCCAACTAGTTTCTGATAAAATAAATATTATTCGTCCTGGAAGTAAATGGAAGTCTGAGGAAATATGGGGGGAAAAAGAAGTTTTAAATTATTTTGAAATAGAAAGAATAGATCAAGTAGTTGAATACTTAGGGATGACTGGAGACGCAGTAGATAATGTTCCTGGGTTCCCTGGAATTGGTCCTAAAACAGCCAAAAAATTAATAAAAGAATTTGATAACATAGATAATTTAATAACTAATGCAGATTCTCTAAAAGGTAAATTAAAAGATAAAATTAAAAACAATAAGGAAATAGGTAAATTGTCTAAAAACTTAGTTACAATAGACGTGAATGCTCCTATTAATATAAGTATAGATGAATTAAAATACCAAAAATACAACAATGAAAAATTAATAGAATTATTTAAGAAACTGGAGTTTAAAAATTTGATTAAAAAAATTGAAAACGAACAAGAAAGTGAACAAGGAAATGAAAAAGAAAATCAATTAAATCTATTCTCTAAAACAGAATCTATACATAAAATTTATGAAAACATAAAAACTATAAAAAAAGATTACCACATAATATCAAATGAAGAAGAATTAAAATTATTAACAAATAAAATAATAAAAGAAAAATATATATCTTTTGATACAGAAACATCCAGTTTAGATATTAAAGAAGCAGAAATAATAGGGATTTCTTTCTCTTTTAAAAAGAATCAAGCGTTCTATGTTGATCTTAATCATAAGTTTAAAAAACAATACTTAACATACATAAAAAAAATATTTAGTAGCAAAAACAAAAACTTTATAGCTCATAATATAAAATATGACTTAGCGATACTTCTTAAAAATAATATCAAAATTGAATTAAATGAAAAAAGAAAAATTTCAGATACTCTTATTATTAAACATATTATGAATCCTGAAAATAGCAACAATTTAAATGACTTAGCAATAAACTATCTTAATTACGATAAAATTAAAATAGAGGATATTATAGGATACAATAAAAAACAACAAAAAAACATGAAAGACGTAGAGGTCAATGATATTGGAAAATATTGTTGTGAAGATAGTGATGTAACTCTACAGTTGTTTAATATTTTAAATCAAAAAATTGAACACGAGAAAGATTTAAAAGAAATATTAAATATTGAATATAAATTAATTAATGTATTAATAGATATTGAAAAAAACGGTATAAAAATAGATTCTGAATTTTTAAACAAATTAAGCAAAAAATATAAAATTAAAATAAATCTAATTGAAGCAAGTATATTTAATTTAGCGGAACAAAAATTTAATCTCAACTCTCCAAAACAATTAGGAGAGATTCTGTTCGAAAAACTTAAAATAAATAATAACAAAAAAACAAAGACAGGTCAATATTCAACATCAGAAGAAACTTTAATTAACATAAAAGACAAACATCCCGTTATTGAAAAAATACTTGAATACAGAACACTACAAAAGCTAACTAATACTTATATAGACGCTTTGCCTAAATTAATGTATAAAAATAAAATACATACTAATTATAATCAAACTATTACACTTACAGGAAGATTGAGCTCCAACAATCCTAATCTACAAAACATCCCTATTAAAAATAATTTAGGAAAAGAAATAAGAAAAGCTTTTATTCCTTCAAAAAAAGAAAACACTATTCTTTGTGCAGATTATTCCCAAATTGAATTAAGAGTTATGGCTGAAATGAGCAAAGATGCAAATATGAAAAATGCTTTTTTAAATAATGTTGACATACATAGTTCTACTGCTTCTAAAATTTTTAATATAAAAATAGATAAAATTACACAAGATCAAAGACGTGTTGCAAAGATGGTAAATTTTGGGATTGTTTATGGTATTTCTTCATTTGGATTAGCAAGAAGATTAAAAGTATCTAAAAAAGAAGCTAGTGAGATCATAAAACAATACTTCAATGAATATCCTGATATAAAGATTTTTATGGAAAAATGTGTTGAACATGCCAGGGAAAACAATTATGTAAAAACTTTTTATGGGAGAAAAAGATTTTTGAAAGATATAAATTCTCATAATGATACCTTAAGGTCTCACGCAGAAAGAAACGCGATAAACTCACCTATACAGGGAACAGCTGCTGAAATAATAAAAAAAGCTATGATTAAAATTAATATTGAAATGGAAAAAAATAAATTAAATAGTAAAATGATATTACAAGTGCACGATGAACTGATATTTGATGTTCAAAAATCTGAATTAAATATAATGTCTAAAATTATAAAACATGAAATGGAAGATTTTAATGAATTTGAAGTTCCTTTATATATAGAAATGGGAACAGGGGAAAATTGGTTTATGTCTCATTAAAAATATAACAAAAAAAAAATAACCCTCTAATAGAGGGTTATTTTAATTAAGTAAGTTGGTTATGCTTATTTCTTAGAGAAAAAACTCCATAAGATTAATAAAGCAACTACTCCAACAAACCCCTGTGAGCCTAAACCTTGTACTACACCCATAACGTTATCGATTACAGACATACCAAAGGCAGCATCACCAAATAGGATTTCAATAACAACTCCTAAAGCTAACAGGTTAACCAATAATCCTGTTAATCCTGTAAAGAAGCCATTAAAGTATTTAAAAACACTATCCATAGTTTAATTAATTTGGTTAAACGTTTGCTAAATTATGATATGATTTGATTTTTATAAAATTTATTTGAAAATTTTAAATAATTGTCATTTTAAATATATTTTTTAAAAAACAAACTTTTGTGAACGTAAGGCGTTGTCTATCAGGTGATTATGTTGTGAAAGCATGTTGTTTTAGTTATTATTATTAACATAATTATGTTTAAAATTGTGTCTGTTTTAATTAACTGATATTCAGTTTTTTATGCGTTAAAATGTCATTTTGCGGTGTGAATTTACAAACAAAAGCGTAAAATGTTATATTTTGCTTAATGATTGTCGTAAATCTTCTATTAAATCTTCAAAATATTCTATTCCTACACTAACTCTAATAAAGTTATTTTTTATTCCTAGTTTGTTTCTTTTATCATTATCTAGAGCTGCATGAGTCATTGTTGAAGGGTGACAAACTAAAGATTCAACACCTCCTAATGATTCTGCAAGAGTAAAAATTTTTAATGATTTAAAAAAATTGTTTATTTTTTTTGTTTTTTCTGTTTTTAAAACAAAAGAAATCATTCCTCCAAAATCTTTCATTTGTTTTTTAGCTGTTTTATATGTTTTTAATTTTTTATCTCCGGGCCAATAAACTTTTGATATTTTTTCATGTTTTGATAAAAAATCAAATATTTTTTTACAGTTATAGGAATGTTGTTTCATTCTAACATGTAAGGTTTTTATTCCTCTTAAAACTAAAAAGCAATCCATTGGTCCAGGCACAGCACCTATGCTATTTTGAATAAAATACAACTTCTCAGATATTTTCTTTTTATTACATACAACTGCGCCTAATATGCAATCAGAATGTCCTCCTAAATATTTTGTTGCAGAATGAACAACAATATCTGCTCCCATTTCAAGAGGATTTTGCAAATAAGGTGTTGCAAAAGTATTATCTACTGCAAAATTAATTTTCGAATATTTTTTTAATAAAAAAGATACTTTTTTTATATCTATAATATTCATTAAGGGATTGGTAGGTGTTTCTATCCATACTAATTTAGTTTTAGAATTAATTAATTTTTCAAAATCTTCTAATTTTTCAAAATCAGTATAATGAAAAATTATATTATACTTTGCAAAAAATTGATTAAATAATCTATTTGTTCCTCCATATAAATCTGAAGAAGCTATAACTTCATCTCCTGGTTTTAACATAGATATTACTGCTGAAATTGCTGATAATCCACTACCAAAACAAACTCCAAATTTTCCTGATTCAATGCCTGCTAAATTTTTCTCTAAAGCATGTCTAGTTGGGTTTCCTGTTCTTGCGTATTCAAATCCATTATGCTTCCCTGGTGTTTCCTGATAAAAAGTAGAAGTCTGATAAATAGGTGTCATTATTGCACCTGTAGAGGGGTCTGGTTTTTGACCTGAATGAATAAATTTAGTTTCTATTTTCACTTTAACAAAAGTAACAAACTTGAAGTAATTTTATTATATATTAGTTAAAATTAAATATGTCAAAAAACAAACTATCTCATTTAGCCTTAATTTTAGTAAACTTAATTTATGGACTAAACTATATAATAGCTAAAAATGTCATGCAAAATGACATCCCTGCTTCTTGTTTTGTGTTTTTAAGAGTTTTTTTTGCTTGTATATTGTTTTTTTGTTTGAAGTTTTTTGTTGTAAGGAAAGAAAAAATAGAAAAAAAAGACTATCCTTTGTTTATTTTATGTGGTTTATTTGGAATAGCTATTAATCAGTTGTTTTTCTTCAATGGATTGCATTTAACCACAGAGGTAAATTCATCGATCATAATGATTACCAATCCTATATTAGTAGTTTTGATTGCGATAGTAATAAGACAGGAAAAATTCTCAACCATTAAAACAATAGGGATAATAATTGGCTTTATAGGGGCTGTTAGTTTTATTATTTCTGATCCATCTAAAATACATGAAAATAATATTTTACAAGAATCATTTATCAAGAATATAACCAAAGGAAATATTATGATTTTTATAAACTCTTTTTCTTACGCTATATACTTAATATTAGTTAAAAGACTAATGGAGAAATACAATTTTATAACTGTTATTTTCTATGTTTTTTTATTTGGGCTGTTTTTTGTGATCCCTTTTGGTCTTAAAGAAACCTTAAGTATAGATTTAAGTATTTTAAATAAAAACATCATATTAGGTATATGTTATGTTATTGTTTTTACAACTTTTTTTGCTTACCTATTTAATATATTTGCATTAACACATCTTAAGTCCTCTGTTGTTAGTAATTATATTTATCTACAACCAATTTTTGCGACTTTTTTTTCCTTTTTATTTATAAAAGATTTTTACATCAATCCAATAAGTATTATTCCTGTTATATTTATATTCTCTGGAGTTTACATGGTGAGTAGGAAAAAATCTTAATTTTGTAAATAAATATTTATGAAAAAAGCTGTTATAATTTCTGCTCCTTCTGGTTCCGGAAAAACAAGTATTGTAAAATATTTACTAAAAAATAAATCTGACTTAGAGTTTTCTATTTCTTGCACAACAAGAAAAAAAAGAAAAAAAGAAATACACAAAAAAGATTATTATTTTATAAGTGTCAATGATTTTAAAAATAAAATTCAAAATAAAGATTTTGTAGAATGGGAAGAAGTTTATGAAAATGTTTTTTATGGAACATTAAAAGCCGAAATAAAAAGAATATGGGGACTAAAAAAAATAATAATATTTGATATAGATGTAAAAGGAGGAATTAATGTAAAAAAATATTTAAAAGAAAAAGCTTTAGCCATATTTATAAAATGTCCAAGTATAGAAGAAAACAAAAAAAGACTGCAATTAAGAGGAACAGAATCTGAAAAAGAAATAGAAATAAGGGTTAAAAAGATAAAAGAAGAAAATGAAAAAGAAAAAGAATTTGACTTATCTGTGATAAATAAAAACTTTGAACAAGCTTGTTTAGAAACTCTAGAAAAAATTCAAATATTTCAAAATGAATAAAAAAATAGGGCTTTTTTTTGGAACATTTAATCCAATTCACAATGGTCATATAGAAATTGGTAATTGTGTTTTAAACAATTTTAAACTTAATGAAATATGGTGCGTTGTGACTCCTTTTTATGGAAACAAAAAAAAAGAAAACCTAATTGACTTTCAAGAAAGAATTAATATTATAAAAATAATAGAAAGTAAAAAAATAATAGCTAAAGACTTTGAAAAACAACTCTCTCCTCCTTACTATACAATAAATACTTTAAATTTTTTAAAAAAATTCCCTCACGACTTTTCAATTATAATGGGAGAGGATAATTTTGAAAATATACATAAATGGAAGAGGTATAAAAACATATTGAGAGATTATAAAATAATAATATACCCCAGGGAAGGCAGTAAAGTGAAAAATATAAATAAAAACTCTATTAATGTAATAGAAAATAAAAAAATAAATATTTCTTCTTCTTTTATATTAAAAAATTTTAAAGAATACTCTAAAATCAAAAACATGATAAATCCGAAAATATATAATTATATAAAAAGAAAAAATCTATTAAAAAGATAAAATACTTTCAAACAAAACTTTACCCTGACTATTGTTTAGTTTTTCATCAGAAGCTCTCTCTGGATGCGGCATCATACCAAATACATTTTTATTAATATTACATATACCTGCTATATTTAACAAAGAACCATTAGGGTTTTTTTCTTCTTTTAATTCTCCTTGTAAATCTGAATATTTAAATAATATCTGTCCGTTGTCAACTATTTCTTTTAAAGTTTCCTCTTTAGCAAAATACCTTCCTTCAGCATGAGCAATTGGTATTTTTAAAACTTTATCTTTTTCTATATTACGAGTTAAAATTGTATTATTATTTGTTGTTTTTAAAAATATATTTTTACAAACAAACAAACCGTTTGTATTCCTTAAAAGAGATCCTGGCAATAATCCTGATTCACATAAAATCTGGAAGCCATTACATATACCTAAAACATACCCTCCTGAATTGGCGAATTTTATAATCTCTTTCATTATAGGAGACATGCAGGCTATTGCACCAGAACGCAAATAATCCCCATAAGAAAAACCACCAGGCAAAATAATAAAATCACTATTTTTTAAATCTGTGTCTTTATGCCATAAAAATTCTACTTCTTGTTTTAAAATATCATTTAAAACATAAAACATGTCATGATCGCAATTTGAACCAGGAAATGTAACTATACCAAATTTCATTTAAAAAATATAATAAGATAAAAACATACCAAAAATAAAAATAAAAAATAAAAAATGCTTTATTAAAATTCTTTTTGAATAAAGATAATAATTTGACAAAAACAAACTCAAAGGAAAAGAAAATAATAAAACAAAATAATCATAACTAATCACGTTAAAAATAAAAAATAATATTGTTATAATTGCGATAACTATTATTACATAAAAAACTTTTCTAGATCTAATACTTTTTTTATTTATCCAATTAAAAATTTCTATAAAAGAAAACAAAGAAGCTACTAAGACAGGTATAATATATTTAAATTGAAATGATTCTATTTTTATATTTTCATTAAAGTTAAATTGATTTCTTAAATCTATTTCAAATAATATTTTTAAAAACAATAAAACAAAAAAAGGAATTAAAGCTCCTATTAAATAAATAACTAGATAACGTGATAAATTGTTTTTAAATAAAAACAAAATACAAAAAGGAACAATGGAGTATAATAAAAAATAAATATTGAAAACGCTTATTATTGAAACAAAAAATGCGGAATAAAAAATCTGATTATCTATTTTTTCATTCAAAATTATTTCTATTATTTTTTCTAAAAAAAATAAAAAGATAACACCTATAAGCAAAAGTTTAAAATCGTATAAAAATGGATGTATTGTTAAAAAAACAATCGCTGTTGTTATGTTGTTTTTTTTTATTACACCCTTCTCATATATCATGTTGTTAAAACCTATTGAAATAAACAATAAAAAAACACAGTTTAAAATAAAAACTATACCCTTAAAATCATTAAGAGGTAAATTGTTTTCTATTAAAAGATAATTGTGATTAGAAAAAAAATATTTAAATAAAATAACTGTAATAAATAAAATAAAAAAAGAAACTTTTCCAACTAAATTATTATTACCTATAATTTTTAAAAACATTTTATTAATTTTATTCTATATGACTGGATTTTGGCATTTTTTAGGAGATATTTTTTACAAAACATTTGAAATTATACCTATAATACATAATAAATTAAACATTGTGTTTATTTTGATTATTATTTGTTTGTTAGCTTACTGGAGCATTCAATTATTTAAATTTAAGAATCAATAGATTTGTTTTTTATAATATCTTGTCCTATATCTTTTCTAAAAAATTTATTTTCAAAATCTATTTGTCCAGCATCAAAATATGCTTTTCTTAAAGCTGTTTCTAAATCTTTGCCTTTTGATGTTACAGCTATAACCCTACCTCCATTACTTAAAACATCTTGATTTTTTACTTTTGTTCCTGCATGAAAAACCAAAGAATCTTTTATTAAATCTAAATTTTTTATAACCTTGTTTTTTTCATATTTATCTGGGTATCCATCAGAAACAAGCATTATTGTAGCAGCTGATTCATTATTTATAAATACATCTTTTTCGCTAAATGTATTATTTTTAATTCCTAAAAATAAATCCAAAATATCTGATTTTATTCTAGGTAAAATGACTTCTGTTTCTGGGTCACCTAATCTTACATTATACTCTATAACATAAGGTTCTTTTCCCACAACAATTAATCCGAAAAAAATAAAACCTTGGTATTTTATACCTATATCTTTTAAACCTTTGATTGTTGGTTTTATTATAACGTTTTCGACTTTATCTAAAAAAAAACGATCACAAAAAGGTACAGGTGAAATTGCACCCATTCCTCCAGTGTTAGGTCCTTTGTCTTTTTCAAAGATTCTTTTATAATCTTTTGCATGAGGTAATATTTTATAACTTTCTCCATCAGTTAAAACAAAAACTGAAATTTCTGTTCCTTTTAAAAATTCTTCTATTACAACTTTATTACTTGCTTTTCCAAATTTTTTATTTTTAATCATTAATGATAATTCTTTTTTTGCTTGTTTTAAATCATCTATTATTAAAACTCCTTTACCAGCAGCCAAACCGTCTGCTTTCAAAACATAAGGTGGTGTCAGTGAATCTAAAAAAGAAAAACCTTCTTTGATGTTGTCTTTGTTGAAAGATTTATAATTAGCAGTAGGTATATTGTTTTTTTGCATAAATGCCTTTGCAAAATCTTTACTTCCTTCAAGAGCTGAAGCTTGTTTGTTTGGCCCTATAATTAATAAATCTTTTTTTTGTATTTTTTTATACAAAAAATCCACTATACCCTCGACTAAGGGTACTTCTGGTCCTACAACTAAAACGTCTATTTTTTCTTTTTTAACAAAATTTTCTATTGATTTAAAATCTGTTACTTTGATGTTTATATTTTCTCCGTAATTAATAGTTCCTGCGTTCCCTGGCAAAATGTACAATTTTTCCAACAAACTACTTTGTGATATTTTCCATGCCAAGGCACATTCTCTACCCCCAGAACCTAATAAAGCTACTTTCATATTAATTTATATGTAAATTATGAAAAACATTTTGAACATCTTCTTCTTCTTCAAATTTATATATCATTTTTAAAATTTTTTCTGTTTTTTCTTGATCTAGCTTTATATACTCTTTTGGTATTTTATGCACTTCTGCATTAATTATTTTTATCTCCATTTCTTCTAATTTTGTTTGCATTAACCCAAAATTATGAAAAGATGTTAATAATATAACCTTATTATCTTCTATTTCTAAATCTTCTAAACCATAATCAATTAAATTCATTTCTAAATCTTCTAAATCTATTTTTATATTTTCTCTTTCTAATTGAAATATTCCTGTTGTGTTAAATATAAAATCCAAAGACCCTTTGGTTCCTAAACTTCCGCCATATTTAGTGAATACGGCTCTTATATTAGACACTATTCTGTTTTTATTGTCCGCAGCTCCATAAATAAAAACAGCTATGCCATAAGGCCCATATCCTTCAAATTGAATTTCAAAAATATTACCTGAATCATTACTTGTTGCTTTCTTAATAGCTCTTTCTATATTGTCTTTAGGCATGTTGGCTCCTTTTGCATTTTGTATAGCTAATCTTAATCTAGGATTAGACTCTACATCAGCTCCCCCTACTTTAGACGCTATAGTTATTTCTTTAATTATTCTAGAAAAAATTTTAGATCTTTTTTTATCCTGAGCTCCTTTCCTGTGTTTTATGTTTGCCCATTTACTGTGTCCTGCCATAATTGTTACTTATCTAATTTTAAAACTGCTAAAAAAGCACTTTGAGGTATTTCTACATTTCCTACTTGTCTCATTCTCTTTTTCCCTTTTTTTTGTTTTTCTAATAATTTTCTTTTTCTTGTAATATCTCCACCATAACATTTTGCAGTTACATCTTTTCTTAAAGCCTTCACTGTTTCCCTAGCAATTATTTTAGAACCTATAGCTGTTTGAATAGCTATATCATACTGTTGTCTAGGTATTAATTCTTTTAACTTTAAACATATTTTTTTTCCAAAACTATAAGCGTTCTGTTTGTGTATTAGTGTTGATAAAGCATCTACTTGATCTCCATTTAATAAAATTTCTAATTTAACAAGATCTGATTTTCTATAATCTATGGGTTGATAATCAAAAGAAGCATATCCCCTAGAAACTGTTTTTAAATAATCATAAAAGTCAAAAACTATTTCTGCTAAAGGTAACTCAAAAATTAATTCAACTCTTTCTGTTGTTAAATAAACTTGATTTATAAGAATTCCTCTTCTTTTTATACAAAGGTCCATAACCACTCCTACAAATTCTGATTTTGTTATAATCTGTGCTTTTATAAAAGGTTCTTCTACAAATTCTACCGAACTAGTGTCAGGAAAATCGGAAGGATTATTTATAATTGTTTGATTTTGTTTTGTTGTATGTGCTATAAAAGAAACATTTGGAACTGTATTTATAACTGTCATATTAAATTCTCTTTGTAATCTTTCTTGTATTATTTCCATATGTAACATCCCCAAAAACCCACACCTGAAACCAAAACCTAAAGCAGCAGAAGACTCTGGAGCATATGTTAAAGAAGCATCGTTTAATTGTAGTTTTTCTAAAGATTTTTTTAACTCTTCGTAATCTTCCGTATCAACTGGATAAATTCCTGCAAAAACCATAGGTTTTACTTCTTCAAAACCTAAAAGAGGTTTTATCGCAGGAGAATCTACTGTAGTTATAGTGTCGCCTACCTTAACATCTCTAACGTCTTTTACTCCAGATATTATGTATCCTACTTCTCCTGAAACTAATTTGTCTCTTGGTTCTTTTTTTAATTTTAAAACACCTAACTCCTCGACAAGATACTCCTTTTCTGTTGCCATGAATTTAACTCTCTGTCCCTTTTTAACTTCTCCGTTTATAACTTTTACGTATGTTTCTATTCCTCTAAAAGAATTGTAAACTGAATCGAAAATCATTGCCTGCAAAGAAGAATTAACATTTATTTTAGGAGAAGGAACATCTGAGCATATCTTAGACAAAATATCTTCTATCCCTTGTCCTGTTTTTCCACTAGCAAAAAGAATATCTTCTTTTTTGCAAGACAACAACTCTATTATTTCGTCACTTACAAGCTCCGGTTGTGCGCTAGGTAAATCTATTTTATTTATAATTGGTATTATCTTTAAATCATGCTCTAAGGCTAAATACAAATTAGAGATTGTTTGTGCTTCTATCCCTTGTGCCGCATCAACAATTAAAAGAGCTCCCTCACATGCAGCTATTGATCTCGAAACTTCGTAAGAAAAATCAACATGCCCAGGAGTATCAATTAAATTCAAAATATATTGTTTGCCCAAATAATCATACTTCATTTGTATAGCATGACTTTTTATAGTTATTCCTCTTTCTCTCTCTAGGTCCATATCATCTAAAACTTGATTTTGAAGTTCTCTTGCAGAAACTGTTTTTGTGAATTCTAACAACCTGTCCGCTAAAGTGCTTTTACCATGATCTATATGAGCAATGATGCAAAAGTTTTTAATTAAATCCATTATTAATAAGCTGTGTTTTTTAAAATATACTTTCCTAAAATATCATACTCAACGTTAACAAAACAACCTTTTTTTAAATGTTTAAAATTAGTTTTTTCATATGTATATGGAATAACACAAACACTAAACCTGTTCTTTGCAACATCGTTGATAGTTAAGCTAACACCATTAATGCAAACAGAACCCTTTTCGACAGTTAATTTTTCCATAATTTCACTTTCAGATTTAAAATCAAAAATATAAGAATTATTTTGTTGCACAATACTCATTAACATTACAGTTTCATCTACATGACCCTGAACTATATGGCCATCAAATCTTCCATTATTCAACATACTTCTTTCTAAATTAACAGGGTGGTGTATCTTTTCTTTTAATGTATGTTTAAAATTTGTTTTTTCAATTGTTTCTTGTCCTATTTCTATCCAGTATCCAGAATTGTCTATATCAAAAACTGTTAAACAAACACCGTCGTGACAAATACTTTGACCTAATGTAATTTGACTCAAAAATTTACACTGTAAATAAATTTTTCTTTCATCAATATTTAGGATTTTACCAACATCTTCAACAATACCTGTAAACATAAATTAATATAAAAATTTTATCTATTTTAGTTAAAACAAAAATAACAAAAGTATGAAGCTTTATTCAAGAACTATAAAATATAATTATAAAAAAAATTATTTGATATTGTTAAATAATTCGAATAATGTAAATAAAATTGATTTTATAGAAGAAAATCAAAAAAACATAATAAAACAAAATTTAAAAACAAGAAATCTTTTTTATTATCACAATAAATCGAATTTCATTATTATAAGTTGTCCTGATTTTAATAATAAAGAAACGAAATTATTAGAAGAATCTAGAAGGTCTGGTGCTGATATTCATAAATTATTAAAAGAAAACAAAATAGAAGAAATTAATATCAAAACATGTTTTAAAGAAACCAAATTTAACGAAAGTATTGTTGTGAGCTACATAGAAGGTTTATTTTTAAAAAACTATTATTTTGATAAATATAAAAGTCAAAAAAAAGGATATAATTTAAAAAAAGTAAATGTTAGTTTATCTAAAAACAAAACTCTAGAATTACAAAACATACTAGATGGTGTTAATTTTACAAAAAATCTTATTAATGAACCTTTGTCTTTTTTAACAGCAAATCAGTTGTCTAAAGAAATAAAAAAAATAAACTCTTCTTTAGGTACAAAAATTAAAGTTTTTAATAAAAAGAAAATAGAGGAAATGAAGATGGGTGGTTTGTTAGCGGTAAACAAAGGTAGTTTTGACCCTCCTTCTTTTAATATTATTGAATGGAAACCTAAAAAACATAAAAACAAAAAACCTGTTATTTTAGTTGGGAAAGGTGTTGTTTATGATACAGGGGGGTTGAGTTTAAAACCTACTGCTAACTCTATGGACAGAATGAAGTCTGACATGTCAGGCGCTGGTGTTGTGATAGGCGCTCTTTATAGTGTAGCCAAAAACAATTTACCTTTACATGTGATAGGTTTAGTTCCCGCTACAGACAATAGACCTGGCTCAAAAGCTTATGTGCCTGGAGATGTTGTAAAAATGCATAACGGAAGCACTGTTGAAGTTTTAAATACTGATGCTGAAGGGAGGATGCTTTTAGCTGACGCGCTTTCTTATGCTAAAAAATATAAACCTGAACTTGTAATAGACTTAGCGACTCTTACTGGTTCAGCTGCAAGAGCGATAGGAGTATATGGAGCTGTAATTATGGGAAACACAAACGCAAACATCAAAAAAATACAAGAAGTTGGGTACAAAGTAAATGAAAAAACTGTTGAGTTCCCTTTATGGGAAGACTACAAAAAAGAAATTCATTCTGAAATAGCTGACATCAAAAATATTGGAGGAGCAAGTGCAGGAGCAATAACAGCAGGAAAATTTTTAGAACATTTTACTGATTATGATTGGATGCATATAGATATAGCTGGTGTTTCACATATAACAAGAAGTCATTATTATTACAATCCAGGTGCTACAGGTTTCGGGGTAAGGCTTTTATATTATTTCTTGAAAAATTATAATGCAAAAAAATAAATTAATAATAGGTTTTTCTGTAGGTGATTTAAATGGCATTGGTATAGAAATATTTTTAAAATTATTTCAAAATAAAAATATTTTTAAAAAATGTGTGCCTATAATTTACGCAAATGAAAATTATTTGGTTGATTACGCAAAAAAAACTTTAAATCAAGTGCCTGCGTTTAATGTTATTAATAACGGTGAAATAAAAGAAAACACTATAAATGTTTTTAATGTTTGGAATAAAAAAACAAATATAAAATTTGGAGTATTTGAAAAAGAAAAATCTAATATGTCTTTAATGTCTTTAGATTCCGCTGTAAAAGATTATAAAAAAAACAAAATAAAAGGATTAATAACTCTACCTATAAATAAGAATGTGTTTATAAATAAAAAAATAGTTGGTCACACAGAATATCTTGCTAGTCTTTTTAAAAATCATTCTCCTTTAATGATGATGTGTAAAGGGAAACTTAAAGTCTCGATAGCAACAACTCACATCCCTGTAAAAGACATTGTAAAAAAAATAT
>Ga0115011_10000817_pt1 | contig 23527 bp, 13 predicted proteins | sample TroAtlMetagenome_2_FD_88705 | JGI IMG/M metagenome (GOLD analysis project Ga0115011, IMG submission 88705) | Marine eukaryotic phytoplankton communities from Atlantic Ocean - Tropical Atlantic ANT8 Metagenome | ecosystem: Environmental > Aquatic > Marine > Oceanic | place: Tropical Atlantic...
ATGAAGGGAAATACTGGTTACTCAGTCTAGATATTTCCCCGGCGGTGATGGGGTCTACAAGCGACTCCTCACCGCTAGTTTCAGTTAGACTTTAAAAGATAAGCGAGAATACTTCTAACGTTAAAAACGAGAGTTTTGGATACTTTTTGAGCTAAATCAATCCCAGCAACTCAAGGAGCTTTTACATGAGTATGCCTGGCTTATGTGATTATAGACAAAGAACTGTTGAATGAAGTTCTTGAAAAAAGTTTTAAAAGCCCTGACACAAGCGTCAGATTATCTAGCTAATGTACTTTGTAAAAAACATAAAATACTCTACAGCGGCGCCAACATGGACTACTCGCCAAAAAAACCGTTAAGTATGAATTGTACACACTCCTCACCGGTCGCACCATCCCTAGTGGTGGCTCCGCCGGAGAGTTGGGCGCTCGGTTTCTAAAACTTGTTCAGCCACTTAATCCTGCAAATTCAGATACACTTTCTTTCCGAATGCATCCAGTGCGAAGAGCGTTCCGCGAAAGGCCATTTCCTGGTTTAAGGATGGCTCCCACGCCGCCTTCTGTTCGAGCGTCAAGAGAACCACCGCCAGCACAGGTCGCGTTTGATAGCGGCCTTTTATTTCGAAGATCTCGAGAGTGGCCAAAAAACCGTTTTCGGCCTCAAAATGGCGATCGTAACTCAACCGGTCTATTGATTTGAGCAAGCCGTTCCAAGCAACGAGTTTTCCCTCAAACTGATCCTTGAAAATCTGTTCTGAATCGTAACTCACGACCTCTTCCCCCATGCAGGTCTCACAAAACAACTCCACCGTTACTGATGCATCATCCGTTGGTTTTTTTTCAGGGCTGCTTTTCTCGACGGCCTCATCATCAATATCCCCGACCTGCTCTTCAATAAACTCGTCCTGCACTTCGGGTGGCATGGGTGTCTGCGCTTCTGGTAAAGGGACAGCCTCAACCAAGCTTACCCCGGGATCACTTTCCAGGGATTCAATTACCTGTTCGGGGCTTACGAGATCTTCATCCGAAGTAGACCTAAATTCGGGTTTCTCGAACTCTGATCGCTCGAGTTCAAGTTCTTCCTGCACCCTCTTCGACGGCCTCAGCATCAACATCCCCAGCCTGCTCTTCAACAGCCTCGTCAGTTCTTCCCGCTTGAGCTTGGTGAGCCGTTGCTTTTCTTCTTCCAGCTTCGCCTTTATCTCGACCAATTTTGGTGGTACAGGCGATTGTTCACGCTGCCGCTCGGCCAACCGCTGCTTGGCTTGATGGCGATTCAAGTCCTCGGATTCACCATGATTCTCAAAATCTTTTCCTTTTTTCGAAAACAAATTAACGGCAATTACCGATATGATGATGATTAGAAAAAAACAAAAACATTCCATAATGGTTTCAAAGAGATTTATTTATATTAATATAAACAGAATTATCAACTTTATTGGTTCTTTTTCAAGATTTTTTCCAATAACTTCCGCTTTTTAACTGAGGTCCGGTTGGGTATGTTTTCGCCGACTCATATCATCTTTTCTGTGAAAACGACTCGACGTTCTTTCTTGGGGAATTGCTGCTGGATGGCTGGCGCCACTGCAACAGTTCCAGGTCTGGCTCTTGGCCAAGCGCCTGCGGCGCGCAAGCGGATTGCGTTCCTCGGCACAGAGGTTCGCAAGCACTCGCACTCGCAACATTTTCTTGACCGCCTCTCGCTTGGCTACGGTTGGCGCGGGCAGTGGCAGGATCCCCGCGTTGACATCGCCTCGGTTTACATCGACCAGTTCCCAGAGGGCGACCTTGGCCGCAGCCGCGTGAAGCGCTACGGGCAGACGCTCTACCCCAGCATCGAGGAGGCCCTGACGCTGGGCACCGGCAAGCTCGCAGTCGATGGTGTGGTGATCATCGCCGAGCACGGGAAATACCACCGAAACGAGAAAGGCCAGACGCTCTACCCGCGCTACGAGTGGTTCAAGCGATGCGTAAAGGTGTTCGAGGAGAGCGGACGCTCTGTGCCGGTGTTCAACGACAAGCATCTCTCGACGACTTGGGCGCGCTGCGCGGAGATGGTCGCGGACTCCAAGCGGCTTGGCTTCCCGTTTTTTGCCGGGTCGTCGCTGCCGGTGACGCGGCGCATGCCGTCCATCGACATGCCGCACAACGTTCCGCTCAAGGAGAGTGTTTGCGTGGCGTACGGCGGGGTGGACAGTTACGACATTCATGCGCTCGAGACGGCGCAGTGTATGTCGGAACGGCGGCGAGGCGGCGAGGTCGGCATCCGGCGGGTACATGCGCTACGAGGTGCAAAAATGTGGGAACGCTTAGCCAAACCGGAGTACGCGGACACGCGGCGGCTCGTCGTCTCTGCCTACACCCGCAGCCACAACCTGCCAGTCGAAGGCGGCTACTACACCGGTAAGGTCACGTTCGAGTGGGCGCGCAAGACCTTCCCCAACTCACTGGCTTATTTCATCGAGCACCGCGATGGATTCCGCACGACGATGATTCTGACTCAAATTCAGGATTTCAACTATGCCGGCCTTCGCGCCGACACAAACGAAATCGTCTCGACACAAATGTACCTGCCGATGCCGGGCCACGGCTCAACAACAGCGGACTTTTTTCATCCGCTCTGCCGTCATATTGAGGAGACGGTGATCACCGGCAAGGTGCCGTACCCGGTCGAGCGAACACTGTTGACCTCAGGCATGACGCTGGCCGGTGTCGAGTCATTGCACCGGGGACAGGTCGCTATCGAGACCCCGCAGATGAATGTCCCTTACTCGGTTGGCCCAGAATCCACCTACTGGCGGGACTGACCCACCACAAACGGCGAAAGACTGATGTCAGCCCGGATTGGCGTTTGCGGCATTTTCATCGAGTGCAACCACTTCACGGTGGAACTCGCTGATCGTGCGACGTTCGAACGATCGGAGTGGCTTTGCGGCGGCGAATTGCTTGCCAAGGACACCGGTGTGCTCGGCGGCATGATGTCTGTAATCCGGGCGAACGACTCCGAGCCGGTTCCGTTGTTGTACGCCAGCGCCTGCCCCAGTGGAGCCGTCCGTACGGAGGTTTACGACGCTCTGAAAAACGAGCTACTTGAATGGATCGAAAACGCGGGTGAACTCGACGGCATTCTCCTTTGCCTGCATGGCGCCGGGGCGGCAGTCAACGCGCCCAACATGGAAGGCGACTTGACACGTGCGATTCGCGAACAGGTGGGCGACGCGATGCCGATTGTTGGTACGCTCGACCTGCACGCGCACATCACGCCCGAGTTGTTGGCCAACACCGATGCATTGCTGGCGTGGGAAACCTATCCGCACGTCGATGCCTTCGAGACCGGCGAGCGCGGCGCCCAAACGATGGTTGATATTTTGGCCGGCCGACTAAAACCGGTTATGGCCATGGCCAAGGTTCCGATCGTCATCAGTGCCATTCACGGTCAAACACAGTCGCCGGGACCATTCGCCGATATCATGCAGGAGGCCAAGAAACTCGAGGGCAACGAGAGTATTTACTCGATCAGCCCCATTTTGGTACATCCTTATTTAAACCTGCCGGACATGGGCGGCGGCGTTTTGGTGGTCGCCAACGAAAGCGAAACAGATGCCGCCACCCTGGCTAAGCGCTTGGCCAAGCAGTACTGGGAGAAACGCCACGAGCTCCAACCGGAAACAATCGAGCCAAGCGAAGCTGTTCGGCAAGGACTGCAAATCAAAGGCGGGCCAGTGCTGCTGATCGAGACGGCCGACTGCTGCGGTGGCGGCGCCACCGGTGACAGCGTACACACGCTCAAGGCGCTGCTAGCAGAAGCCCCCAACCAATCGGCGATTGTTCCCGTGGTCGATCCCGAGGGGGCAAGGCGGGCGCACGCAGTGGGCGCGGGACAGATGATTCAACTGCGAATTGGCCACAGGCTTGATCACAATTGGGGCGACCCGGTTCCCGTGGACGGCATCGTCACACGGCTCAGCGATGGGGCCTTCACCTATTGCGGTGGCATCTGGGATGGCCGTTCCGGTTGTATGGGTCCGACCGCCGTGGTTGAGGTCGGCCCGATTCAAATCGTCATCAGCAGCAACGCCACTTACGACTGGATGACGGAACAATTTGACCTGCTCGGACTGGACATCGCGGCCTGCAAATTCATAGTTGCGAAAAACCCGATGAACTACCAACAGGCCTACACAGGGTCAATGAAGGCGGCATTCGTACTGGACACACCCGGCCCAACGCCCGCGAACACAAATGCCCTGGCGTACACCGGGATGACTGCCGATTGGTTCCCGAAAAAAAAGAGTGTCACCATAGACGAACCAACTGTCTTCGTTTCGAGTCAACGCGACCTAACCACCCTGAAACTGGATTGACAACAAGTGAACTTGCGCGGATGAACCATCGCTGCAACAGTTCCCAGCTATCAAGATCACTTTTATGAAAAACAACCTTCCTCACTGCATTTTCGCACTGATTCTCCTACTCGGCGGACGCCTTTGCGCTGATGAGAATCGCGACATCAAGATTGTCGGAGTTCAGAAAATCTGGGATGCGGCCCCACACAACGCATTTACCGACCTTGAACGGTTCAATGGCAGTTGGTATTGCGCCTTTCGGGAGGGTCACGGCCATGCGGGGGGTGGCGACTACGGCAAGATTCGCGTGATAGCCTCCAATAATGGCAAAGCATGGAAATCAGTGGCACTGCTCCAGACCAAGCGCGTCGATCTGCGCGACGCCAAGCTGTCCATCACACCAACAGGCGAGTTGCTGCTGAACTCCTGTGAATACCGCGTGGACGACGACAGTGCCGACATCCGCAACAACACCTCCATAACGTATCGTTCCAAAAATGGAACCGACTGGTCGGTGGGCACGCAGATTGCTGACAAGGGCTATTGGCTCTGGCAAACGACATGGCGAGGCGACACCGGCTACGCGCTGGGCTACCAGTGGGGAAACCGCGATGCGACCCGTTTTTATCGCACAACCAACGGCAATCAGTACACGCTTCATGTTGATCACCTCCGGCCGCCGGGCGATCGCAGCAACGAACACGCGATGTTCTTCGATGCCGAGGGCCGCGCTCATATGCTTCTGCGCCGCGACAATGCGCAATCGAAAACCGGCGGCTACGCCTTGCTTGGCCAAGCGGAACCACCCTACACCGACTGGGAGTGGCGCCGGCTCAACATCACGCTTGGCGGCCCGTCGATGATTCAGTTGCCGGACGGCCGCGTTCTCGCCTGTGTCCGCCGCTATGCTGACGAGAATCATCGTAACTGGGGTTCGCAGTGGACCGAACTCGGCTGGATCAATATTCAAACCGCCAAATATAGCCCTGCGGCCAAACTGCCGAGCGGCGGCGATTCCAGTTACGCGGGCTTGCTTTGGCATAATGGTCTGCTCTGGATCAGCTATTACAGCAGTCATTCGGGAAAGACCTCCATCTATTTGGCCAAGGCCAAAATAGCGGGTTTGAAGTAATTTCTGACTCCGGCCACTCTTGTAAAAAAAGGTATTCGAGGCTAATTATACCGCGTGGACCGCACCCAAACCTTGATCGCCTCGGCGTTCGTACTCGCTCTTGCGCATCCGGCCGTTTCCGCGGCGGAGAAGCCCGTGGATTTTTCGCAGGAAATCCTCCCCATCCTGTCGAATAAATGTTTCGTCTGCCACGGGCCGGACTCGAGTAAAGATGAGCTTCTGCGGCTCGACTCGTTCGAAGGCGCAACGAGCGATCTCGGCGGCTACAGGGCAGTCGATCCCGGTGACTTGGCCAAGAGCGAAATCATCGCCCGCATCCACGACGCGGACGACCCCATGCCGCCGGAGGATGCCGAGAAACAACTCACCACCTCCGAGCGGGCGCTGCTCAAGCGCTGGGTGTTGCAGGGCGGCGGCTACACCAAGCACTGGGCGTTCGTACCACCAACTAGGCCAACGCCGCCCAGCCAAGATCACCCCATCGATGCGTTCATCGAGAATCAATTCACCGGCGACACCGACTTTGCCTCCGAGGCGGACAAGCCGACGCTCGCCCGCCGGCTCGCGCTCGTGCTGACCGGCCTGCCTCCGTCGCCGGAGTTACTACAGTCGTTTTTGGACGATGGCAGCTCGAACGCCTACGATCAGTTGGTCGAGCGGCTTCTCGCCGATCCGCGTTACGGCGAGCATCAGGCGCGCTACTGGCTCGACGCCGTGCGCTACGGCGACACGCACGGGCTGCACCTCGACAACAAACGCGGCATCTACCCGTACCGCGACTGGGTCGTGCGCTCTCTCAACCGCAACCAGCCACTCGACGAGTTCATCGAGTGGCAGTTGGCCGGCGACCTGTTGCCGGAACCCACGATGGAGCAGCGTATCGCCACCGGCTACGTGCGGATGAACCCCACCACCGCCGAGGGCGGCGTGATCCCGGCGGAGTTTCAGGCCAAGAACAACTTCGACCGCACCGAGACGCTCGGCACGGTGTTCCTCGGCATGACAATGCTCTGTTCGCGTTGCCACACGCACAAGTACGATCCCATCGAGCAGCTCGAGTACTACCGGCTGCTCGCGTTTTTCAACAACACCGCCGAGGGGCCGCTTGACGGCAATAAGTACGACTATGCACCCACGCTGAAGGTGCCGGCCGACCAAGCGGCGTGGAATGACTGGACGCATCTCGAGTCGGCGCGCGACCAATTGTTGGCTAAAGCCGGGGCCAAGCCGGGTGAGTCGCTCGCAGACTTGGCCAAGCCAGAGGGCCGCCTGGCCAAGCTTGGTTTGCAGGCCGAAACCAAGCAACTCATCAAGCAACGCGCCGATGCGACAGCAAGATTCACCACCACGCTCGTCGCCAGGGACTTGGCCAAGCCGCGCAAAACCCGGCTGCTCGACCGTGGTGAGTACAACCTGCCCACCGGTGAGCCGTTGCAGCCGGATGTGCTCAAGGCAATGAATCCGTTCCCTGAGGACGCGCCGCGCAACCGGCTTGGCCTGGCTAGGTGGCTCACCAGCCGCGAACAACCTGTCGTCTCCCGTGTGCTGGTCAACCGCATCTGGCAGCGTGTCTTCGGCGCGGGACTGGTCCGCACGCCGGAGGATTTTGGCCTGCAGGGGCAGCAGCCGACCCACCCGGAGTTGCTCGACTGGCTGGCCGTCGAGTTGCACGACAGCGGCTGGGATCTCAAGCACATGTTGCGGCTGATGGTGAACAGCCAAACCTTCCGCCAAGGTTCCGCGCTGCGCGAAGGCGTGAACGATCCCGAGAACAAACTCTGGGCTCGCGGCCCGCACTACCGGCTCGACGCCGAGGTGCTACGCGACATCGCGCTTTGGGCCAGCGGCCTGCTAGACCCACACATGGGAGGTGAAGGCGTGAAGCCGTACCAGCCGGCCGGCCTGTGGAAGGCACTCGCCCATCCCGGCAGCAACACGAAAAACTATGTGCGCGACAACGGCCAGCGGCTCTACCGTCGAAGCCTCTACGTTTACTGGAAGCGCACCAGCCCGCACCCGATGATGACGCTTTTCGACGCTCCGAGCCGCGAGTCGAGTTGTGTGCAGCGTTCGCGCACCAACACGCCGCTGCAGGCGCTTGGCCTGCTCAACGAAACCCAGCGCATCGAGATGGCCCGGATGTTCGCCGAGCGTCTGCTAAAGGAACGCACCACCGACGTCGAGCGACTCAACCTGCTCTTCACCCTGCTCGCCTGCCGCGAGCCCAGCGCTACCGAGCGCGACGCCTGCACCCAACTTTTGAAAACCATGCGCGAACGCTATGCCGCCGCTGAAAAGGACGCCACCAAACTGCTCGAAACCGGCGAAGTGCCCCGGGACAAGTCACTCGACCCCACAAGCCACGCCGCGTGGACACAACTCTCCGCCACCCTCCTCGCCAGCGACCTGGCACTGATGATGTTTTGATGATGCACCCACTCGACTCATGAAGGAACAAAACCCAATTCGAGAATCCGAACTGATGATGACGCGGCGGCAGTTGTTCGGCCGCGCAGCACTTGGCCTGGGCACGGCCGCCCTAGCAGACATCATTGGCCCGGATCTGCTCGCCAACTCTGCTGGCCAAGCAAGCGGCACACACTTTGCGCCCAAGGCCAAGCGAGTGATTTATCTTTTTATGAGCGGCGGGCCGAGCCATCACGATCTCTGGAGTCACAAGCCGAAGATGCGCGAGATGTTCGGGAAGGATCTGCCCGAGCACGTCCGCGACGGCCAGCGGATCACAGGCATGACCGCCGGACAAAAGACGCTGCCGGTCTGCCCGAGCAAATACAAATACACGAGGCACGATAACAACGACCAGGGCGTGTGGGTCAGCGAGTTACTGCCATACACGGCCAGGGTGGCGAAGGAACTTTGCGTCGTGAACAGCACCTTTACCGAGGCGATAAACCACGACCCGGCGATCACGTACATCCAGACCGGCAGCCAGGTTCCCGGCCGTCCAAGCCTCGGCGCATGGCTCAGCTACGGGCTGGGTCGCGTGAACGAAAACCTGCCCGGCTACGTTGTCATGCACGCTCGCTCCAAGTTCCCTGAGCAGAGCTTGTTCAACCGGCTTTGGGGAACCGGCTTCATGCCATCCGAGCATCAAGGCGTGCTATTGCGCAGCGAGGGCGACCCAGTGTTGTACTTGAAAAACCCGGCTGGCGTCACCGGCAGGGATCGCCGCGCCCAGCTCGATACACTGGCCGCGATCAACCAAGCACATTACAAGCAGTTCGCCGATCCGGAAATTTTAGCTCGCATCCAGCAGCACGAACTGGCCTACCGCATGCAGACCTCCGTGCCGGAACTGATGAACCTGACAGGCGAGAGTGATGCGACGTTTGAACTTTACGGTGAAGCAGCCAAAAGCGCCGGCTCCTTTGCCGCCTGCTGCCTCAACGCCCGCCGACTGGCCGAGCGCGGCGTGCGCAACATCCAGATTTTCCATCGCGGCTGGGACGCGCACGGCAGCCTGCCCAAGGAACACGAGTCGCAGTGCAAAGACATTGACCAGGCGAGCGCCGCATTGATCACCGACCTCAAGCAGCGGGGCATGCTCGACGAGACGCTGGTCGTCTGGGGTGGCGAATTTGGCCGCACCGCCTACTGCCAAGGCAAGCTGACCGAGACGAACTACGGGCGCGACCATCACCCGCGCTGCTTCACTACATGGATGGCCGGTGGCGGCATCAAGCCCGGCATCACCTACGGCCAGACTGACGACTACGCATACAACATTACAGACGCCGAAGGGAATATGATTCGGCCAAACAAGGACAAGTGGACGCCGGGCACCATGCACATTCACGATCTTAACGCGACCATCCTCAACCAGTTGGGTATCGACCATCGGAAACTCACCTACCGATATCAGGGCAGGGACTTCCGACTTACCGACGTTCACGGCCACGTCATCAAAGACCTTATCGCATGAGCAACCCGAGCATTCCCGCCGCCTTTTTGCCTCCCGATCGCCTCCTGCTTGGCCCCGGGCCAAGCAACGCGGCGCCGTCGGTTTTGAAGGCCATGCAGCGGCCACTTGTCGGTCATCTCGATCCAACTTTTATCGGCATGATGGAGGAGATTAAGTCGATGCTGCGCTATGTGCTCCAGACCGAAAACGAGATGACATTTCCCGTCAGCGCCACCGGCAGCGCCGGGATGGAGGCCTGTTTTGTCAATCTACTCGAGCCAGGTGACGAGGTGGTAATCGGTGTTAACGGCGTGTTCGGTGCGCGAATGTGTGATGTCGCCGAACGCTGCGGTGCCACCGTGAACAGGGTCGAGGCCGAATGGGGCACGATCATCGAGCCCTCAGCTATTGCCGCCGCACTTGAGGGTTGCCAACCCAAGCTTGTGGCAGTTGTTCATGCCGAGACTTCCACCGGCGCACTCACGCCGGTTGAGAAAATCTCGCGCCTGGCCCACGACGCAGGTGCGTTGTTCCTACTCGATACCGTAACGTCACTTGGCGGCTGCCCGGTGGCCATCGACGACTGGCAGGTTGATGCCGCGTACAGCGGCTCCCAAAAATGCTTGAGCTGCCCACCGGGTCTGGCGCCGGTTTCGTTCAGCCCACGCGCAATGAACGTTCTCACCAACCGCAAAACCAAAGTTCAGAGCTGGTATCTCGACGTGAATTTTCTTGCCAGCTACTGGGGCTCGGAGCGCGTGTATCATCACACCGCACCCATTACCATGAACTACGCACTGCACGAGGCGCTGCGTCTGGTCTTGGAGGAAGGCCTCAAGGCTCGCTGGGAGCGGCACCAGCAGGCGCACGAAACCCTCAAGGCAGGCTTGGCCAAGCTGGGCCTCTCTATCATCTCACAGGAGGGACATCAGCTTTGGCAACTCAACGCCGTCGGTGTGCCGGATGGCGCGGACGAAGCTGGTGTACGCGCTCGCCTACTCAGCGACTTCGGCATCGAGGTGGGTCCCGGCCTCGGCCCGATGAAGGGCAAAATATGGCGGGTCGGCCTCATGGGCCACAACGCCACCACAGCCAATGTCAAACGCTTCCTAGACGCGCTTGCCCAAGTACTCGGGTAGCAGCAAGCGCTTGGCCAAGTGGCTTCAGTGCATCTCGACGTCGCAAGTGCCGAGCCCCCCCCGGTAGTAGTTGAACTGGACGTTCGGGTGGTCAGCGAGCAGCGACATCGGCACGCTGCTGTCGGTGATGCCCTTGGAAATCATCAGCGCCGTGAGCCGTTGGCCAAGCGGGTTGTCGTGCGCGCCGGCGTGCCAGATGCTGACCTTCTCCGACTGCCATGTTTCGATCGGCCCCACGGTGACGGCCCGTTGCGGCACCATGGTGATATTACCGCCGCCAGAGGTGCGGGCGTTTTGCGCCAGCGTGATTGGGTGCAACTCGACCACACGCGTGGCAAGTTTGCGGTATTCCTCCGGCGTCAAAGGTGCATCGACATACTCCCCCTCCCGTCGCAGCGGATCGTTGAACGCCCAGTGCTTGATGTCGCCCTGGCCACCCTGCATCACCGCGCAGCGAACGCCGTCCCAGCTCTCTCTATAGGCCGTCGTGTCGGCCTTGGGAAAATGCATATTTTTCTCCGGCATCTTCTGGCCAGGCGTAATCCGGTCGAAACACAGTTCACGATCCGCCCGCTCGAACGACAACGGGTGGGTGGTCGGCACTTCGCGGCCGTCGTCACCAACCCATTCATCCATGCCCCAGAAATGCGAGTGTTGCAACGACAAGCCAAGCTCGTTTACCAAGCGGGCGACGAGTGGCAGTTGCTCGGTCGGCCCGATCGGGCCGCAGATGCCGACCGGATTATCAGCAGTCGCCTCACGCCAGGCATGGATATACTCAAGAGCCTCGGCCAAATAGAAATCCTCAAGCGTATCGTATATCACGACGCGAAAGCCGGGACGCGACAATTGCTGGATGTCACTTGGTGAGAGCGCCGCTGCATCGCTGATGAGGTCGTCCTCGAGCGTGGTGTAGTCCCACCAGTCGGGAGCTATGGAACTAAGCTTTCGCGGCATGGATTATCGGGCGCTCCGGTTAATCGGTTCGTCCACCACGAGTTGACCCGGGAAAGCACCCGGCTTGGAGCGCGACTTTAGGCGCTTGTTCTGTGAGTTGCCCCTTGGCTGGTTGAGCGGGATGAACATTCCACCGCTCTCGGCCAGCATTCCGTACAGCTTGTTTTCCATCTCTCGAAGGACCGGTTTGAGCTTGGAATCGGCGATGAGGTTTTTGGTTTCGCCAGGGTCGCTGCGTATGTCGTACAACTCGTCGGTGTCCCACAGGCCGTAGTAGGTGATGTACTTGTAGCGGTCGCCGCGCAACGCGAACACCGTGGGCGATTGCGGGAAGTTTTTCTCCCAGTAATAGACGTAAAGGAAATAGTCGCGCCAAGAAATGTCCTTCCCTTGACCAAGCGGGATGAAGCTTAGGCCGTCCATGTAGCCGGGCGTCTTGATGCCGGCAGCCTCGAACACAGTCGGGGCGATGTCGATGTTGGCGACGACCTGCTCGACCACTTGGCCGCCCCCGAAGAGCTCCGGGCACTGCATCACCATCGGCACGCGGATGGAGGTCTCGTAGGCGACCCGCTTGTCGATCAGACCGTGTTCGCCGAACATGAACCCATTGTCGCCCATGTAAATCACTAGCGTGTCGTCATGTACGCCCATCTCCTTGAGCGTCTTGAGCACCCGGCCGATGCTGTCGTCCACCGCGAGAAACGCCTCACAGTAATCCTTGTAAAACTTTTCGACGTCGATGCCGCTGTGGTACGCGAAGTCGACGCCGTGCCAACTGTTACGCTGATCCTTCAACCAACGCGGCTTGCCGGCATAGTTTGCGGCCGTGTTGGCCTGCGACTTGGGCGGCACGACCTCCGCTTCCGCAAAAGACCCCTTATGACGCTCGGCCGGCGTGAACTTCGCGTGCACTGCCTTGTGCGAAAGGTACATGAAAAACGGCTTGTCCCGCTTGCGGCTGCGCAGCCAGTCCACCGCGTAGTCAGTCAACTCATCGGTGATGTAGCCTTTCTGAGGCACCTTTTTGCCGTTGACGTTTAGGCCATTGCGCGATGGCAGATAAGTGCCCTGACCGCGAAAGCTCACCCAGTGGTCGAACCCCGGCCGGGGCTTGTCGGTGTGGCCTCCCATGTGCCACTTGCCGATGTACGCCGTCTCGTAGCCGGCCTTCTGCAAATGTTGCGGAAAGAATACCGTCCCCTCGGGCACGAGCCGGTTGTTGTCGATCACCCGGTGCTTATGCGTGTACAACCCAGTGAGGATCGATGCCCGGCTTGGCGAACACAGCGACGTAGTGACGAATGCATTTTTCAAATGCACACCGTTCCGGGCCATCGAGTCGAGGTGCGGCGTCTTCAAAAACGGATGCCCCATGAATCCCATCGCATCGTAGCGATGATCGTCGGTCAGGATGAAAACAACGTTGCGCGGCTTGGCTTCAGGCACGCGCTCGATGGCCAGCTTGTCGTCAGCAATCGCCTGGCCAAGCGCAGCCAAGCCAAGCGCCACGGAAAAAAGAATTCGGATGCTCATAATTGTAGGAAATGAAACGGCTCAAATGCCGCAGTTCAGCCGGGGATTCTGGCTCCGCCTCTCCGCCCTGTAAAGCCGGAGTGCGGCTAATCGCTGTGAAGGCGCCAAAACTGAACGCGCCCTACTACCCGCAGGAAGGTGGACACTGTGCCCCCGTTGCCAACCACCGGCTCGACCGTCTCCCAGTTCTCGAGATCGGATGATTTTTGCAGTAGAAACTCATCGCCTTCGGTTCCCTCCCACTCTATCTCCACAGCGCGGTGTATGCCAATAAGTCTGCCTATGGCTTCCCCTCCACCGCCACCCTTCCCAACAATCACTGGATCATCGGTTGGATTCTTTTTAGGCAAGCGCGTGGCTAACTCAATGTCCAGTTCATCCACGTCCACACTCTCAAAGATTTTCTGGAAGCCATCGATAAAATAATACTGCGTGCCGCCCTTTTCGGCATAAGCGCGAATCGAAACATAATAGTTCATCCGCGTTTTGCGCGTGGCCGAGAAATGAACATCGAGCTGCGAGTGCGCCTTGGTGCTGAAATCAAGGTCTTCGAACTCTACTTGCTCCATGAGCGTCGCCGGAGCATCGGCAAGCCACGGATCGTACTCATACAGCCGGGCGTCCACGTAAATGCCGAGCATCTTCTGCTTGGTCAGCGGGAAGGTCAGGTGCACATCCGCCTCGAGCGGACCCGCCAGCGGCTTGGCCAAAGCGGCGGTAAAAAAAACGGCAAAAAAAATTAATCGCATATTTATGGTCGCAGAGACGCTATGTCCAACTAAGCGTTACACTTCATCCAAGGGCGCGGTGGCGTCGCCGAAGGTTTTTGGGTGAACGTCCATTTTGTCCATCATGCTGAGGAAAAGGCGGGACATTTGCCGGTCGGGCTTGCCGAGGTAATCCAAATTCTGGCCCCCCTTGATGCGGCCACCGCCGCCACCGAGCATCACGACCGGGAGCTGGTTGGCGTCGTGATGGCCGTTGACCATGCTGGAGCAGAGCATCAGCATCGTGTTGTCGAGCGCAGTGCGTTCGCCCTCCTGTATTTTATCCAGTCGACCGGCGATGTAGGCCATTTGCTCGAGGAAAAACTGGTTCACTTTCAGCCAGTCGTCCGTGTCGCTATGCGAAAGCAGGTGGTGGATCATGTAGTCCACACCGAGGTGCGGGAAGCGGAGCGTGCCGTGGTCGTTGTTCAGCTTGAGCGTGCAGATGCGCGTAGTATCGGTCTGGAACGCCAGCACAAGCAGGTCGCTCATCAGGCGCATATGCTCGACGATGTCCTGCGGGTAGCCGTCCTGCGGGCGCGGGATATTCGGCTTGGCCAGTGTTGGCCGCCAGCCCTGCAGTTCACCTCGTTTGCCGGCACTCTCAATTCGCTTTTCAACCTCCCGGACGGAATTCAAATATTCGTCGAGCTTTTGTTGGTCGAGTCGGCTGATGTTGCGGCGCAAATCCCTCGCATCGGACAGCACCGCGTCGAGCACACTATGGTCGCCAGCCTGCGCCTTGTTTTTAAACATTTGGTCGAATGCCAGCGCGGGATAGACCTCGAGCGGCGTCGGCGTGGTCGGACTGCTCCACGAGATGTGCGAACTATAGAGCATCGAGTAATCCTTATGCACCGAAGGGTTCGCCTTTTCACAGCCCAGCACGAGGCTCGGCAGCTTGGTTCGGTGTCCAATGTGCTGCGCCACCAATTGATCAACGCTGGTGCCGGACTGAATCCGCCCGCCCGAGGCCAGCGGCGCACCGGAGAGCAGGTTACCTGTTTGCGAGCTGTGGATGTTGCCCTTGAGCGCCTCTGCATTGTACAGGCCACGGATGAATACCATCCTGTCGCGGAATTCGTTGAGCGGCATGAGCACCTTGCCCAGCTCCATGTCGGCACCCTCGCCCTTGGCCCACCATTCATCCCGGTGATAACCACACCCGGAAAACAGGATGGCCATGCGTGTCGGTGCCTCGCTGGCCTTCGTCGCATCAAGTTGGGTGTCGCCCCAGACGCGACGCGATTCCATCCACGGCAACGCCATCGATGCGCCCAAACCGCGCAGCATCGTGCGGCGGGAAAGTTGGTGATGTATTCGGTTCATGCTAAAATGGCTATGGTCACAATCAACCCTCATCTTTGTCGAGGCGACCGCGGATTTTCCGGAACTGCGGGCTGATAACGATTGCCTCAACCGCCACACTGAATCGAAAGTCACTGGCTTTCAATTCCTTCTGCATTTTCTCTACCAACAGCATGTCGGATAATGCCACCTCGCGGCCAAGAGCGTAGCCAAGCAATTTACGGCAGAATTGCGCCAGTACATCGTCGAGTCGATCGGTGGCCAGATAGTGACGCAAACCGTCGATGCCCTCAACGCCCGTACCGTCCACCAGCCGAGTATTCGTGTCAACCGACGTGGGTCTCAGCTGCCCGATGGCGTCGTACTGCTCCAGCGCAAAGCCGTACGGGTCGATGAGTTTATGGCACTTGGCGCACCCTGATCTTGAACTGTGTTCCTCAATCAACTCCCGGGCGGTCAGTCCTTTTGGCACGCTCTCCGGCAACTGCGGCACGTTGGCCGGCGGCCTGGGCAGGCGCTCGCCAAGCAGCGTCTCGTACACCCAGTTGCCGCGCAAAATCGGGCTCGTACGCGACGCGCCGGAGTTCACTGCCAACACTGTGGCCAGGCCGAGCACACCGCCTCGCCCCCTGGCCTGCACGCCGTCCACCCGCCGCCAATCGCTGCCGGTCACGCCGTCAATCCCGTAGAACTTGGCCAGGCGCTCGTTCAGAAACGTGTGATCGGCGTTCAGTAGACCGAGCACCGTACCGTCGTTACGAAACATATCCTCAAACAACCGAACCGACTCCTCGTACATCGCGCCTCGCAGTTCCAGGAACGTCGGATAAAGGTTCTCGTTCTTGTCGTCGTTTTGGTCGAAGGCCCGAATATGCAGCCACTGGCAGGCGAACTGCTCAGCCAAGCGCCGCGTTCGCGCATCGCGCAGCATCCGGCGTGTCTGCATCAAAAGTGTTTTGTCACTGGCTAAATCACCGCCCTCAGCTGCGCGTCTAAGTTCCGCATCCGGCAGCGAAGACCAAAGAAAGTAACTGAGCCGCGTGGCTAACTCGGCGTTTGTCACCGCCACCGGCTTCGCGTTCTCACCCGCTTTCTCGCGGCGATACAGAAACGCCGGCGAGGTCAGCACCCGGGCGATCGTCAACTGAATCGCCTTCTCATGCGGAATCTCACGCTCACGCAATCCGCGATACAACGCCCTTAAACCCTCCTGCTCTTCACCACTCAACGACCGTCGCCACGCGCGCCCTGCAAACTCCAGCACACCGTATAGATGCTTCGGCTCGTCCGCCTTTAGGCGTTCGCGAAAGGCCTCAACCCGTTTCATCATCGGTTCCCTGTAAGGCTTCCACGCGATGACTAGATCCTGGCGATCCTGAGTCGAAAACTCGACGATCTGCTCGTACGCGACCTCCACCTTGAGCGGTTCTCTCGTGATGTAGAGCAGTTCGTCCCAAAGCCGGTCTAGTTCCGCCTTTTGCTCGTCGCTGAGCATGAGCCGTTGCAGCGCCTCGTCCTCGCGGAAGTACAGCGCCAGCGTCACCACCTCGTCAACCGGCACAATTTTTGGATAACAAATAGACGCCGGAAACAGGTCGCGAAAATCGTCCAGGCCAGCCTCCAACCGCTTCTCCGCTGCGCTGTTAGTGGCAACGACAATCGGCCGTCCCGGTGAGAGCCCGCGCGGCTGCGGCTTGGCCAAGCCAGCCGTAAGTTGGACGCTGCCTTTCTGGCCGTGCTCCGGGTCGAGTTCACCGGAGAGCACCAGCGTACGGCCCTCGGCCAACTCCGCCGGGATGCGCAGCTCGACAATCGCCGGCGCCTGCACGATTAGGTCCACCGTGACCACCGGAGAGCCAAGCGGATGTTTCCCGAACCGCTCGTCCGGCGCGATCGATTTGAGCACGTTGCCATAGCGCCGCGGCACCGTGATTTTTTGGAGATGCTTGAACAACATCGCGTCGGGCGAACCCAGCTTGGCCGGTGCCGTGCCGGTAGCCAGCGCCTCAATGCGCCGGGCCAGGCCGGTTCGCTTAGCCGCGTCCGTCTCCGCCTTCCAACTCGCCAGCAGCGACCCGGCCGGTGCCGTCATTGAGCCGCCAGACGCCCTGTTCACGTCCGCGATGTTGCCGCTGAAAAAATGCCAAACGCCGGCGTTGCCATGACTGTCTTTCAGTGGATTGCCCTCAAGAATGTTCCCGGAAATATCCTCGGCAACATTCCACACGCGCCGCCCACCGCTGGTCTCGGTGATGGTCATGTCAACGTGCGTCAGGTCGCACGAGTGGTTGCCCTGCCTCGGCCCGATGGCGAGTTGGATGACTTCGCCTGCCCGCACCGACACTGTTTTGGCGGCCAACTCCGACGAGCCGTTCACCCCGAAATCGCCGTGCCCGAGATTGCCCACCCTGCGGCTGTTTCGATGTTGCACCCACCATTCGACGCCGTTGCCGCAACTGTGCGCGTCGGCGATCCTGGTCGACACCGACACGATGCCATCGATCGGGCTGCGCCAGCCAACCGCCACGTACTGCGTCGGCGACGGGTGAGCTACCACCGCATGCGGCCGTGCGGTGCCGGGGATGCGCACTTCCGTGTCGGACGAGTTCGCCGCGACGGACGGCGTACCTAAGGTTCCCCAGCCGTTCACGAAATCGTAACCGCCAATCTTCAGCATTTTCCGGGTGAACAACCCGTCAATCGTCACCGAGCCGCCGGGGCCAAGCGCGAGGTAATCGAGCCAGGCCGCCAGCATGTCGGCATCCACCCCGTGCCGTTTGGCCAGAGCGGCGATGTCCGGCTTGTCCCCGGTGGCCTCCGCGGCAGCGGCGAGGAACTTGGCTGTATTGGCCAGCGTCTCGCGACGCAGCTTGGCCAGACGCCCAGCCAAGCTAGGCACGTCGCGCATCGGGAGATCCGCCTTGCCGCCACCGACCAGCCGGGGATTGCGCCATCGGACAAAGTCGTTCTCGCTTCCGTCGCCTGCATCGCTGGCGGCGAGGTGCACCACCACGTCGCTTCCGTCCGTCGGCGGCTGGAGTTCCAGGCTGAAATCCACGCTGGTTTGCGTGATGCTTTTCGGGTTCATCCAAGCGGTTGGCCCGCCCTGCCGGCCGATATGTCCGATCGGGTCGAACCGCCACAACGCCTGCTGCCACCGTTGCACTGCATCGACGATCGGCTTCGGGTTGTCATCCGCTGCCGCCCGCCAGTACGCGCGAATGTTGTTCAACAGAAACGAACCGGACGGGGCGTCGGCGCGGGTGAGCATCGTCCAAAGCGAACCGAGATACTTCGCGTTAAGTCCGCGCGTGCGCGCAACCGCCGCGACCGACTCGCCGCCCTTGGCTAACGCGTCGCGATCGGCGAGCGTCGCGGCAAAATAGGGCTCGAGCGGAATGCTGCCGTTCCGGTTGATCACGTTCGCCTTGGCCTCAGCGGAGTCGTCCCAGTTGTCACCGGCGTTGATGCGAACCGCCACGTGCTGCGCATAAAAATTCTGGATTTGATCCATTAACCCATCGGCACGGTCGCGCTCGGTGACATGTTCCGAGAACCGGATGCCGTCCGACAGCAGCACGGCGTGTTGCGCGACCTCCTTTCCGGCGTCGAGAAATTTGCCCACGAGCGCGGGCGACATCACCAACGCGTCGCCGGCATTGGTGAACCCCTCGCCCGCCGCGCCGTCGATGGGGAATTCGCGAGTGGGGTTCAGCGAGGCGACACCGGTGAGGTCGCGGACGGAGTAGTTATATTCGTCGTTGTTGAGCCGCCGCAACGCCACGCGGCCCGGGTCGCCCGCCCGCGCCTTGGCCTCCTCGAGCAGAAAAGCGTGCACCCAGTTTTGCAGTTTTTCGCGCTGGTCATCGCTTGGCTTGTCGGCATTCTTCGGCGGCATCTGCCGGCTCGAGAGCATGTCGGCGACCTTCAACCAAACCTTAGTGTTGCGCCGGATGTCGGCGACTGACCGGAACGAGTCGAGATTGATGTCCGCCTCGGCGTCCTCCTCCGCGTGGCACTCGAAACAGAATTGATCGAGCAACGGCCGAATCTCCGACCGGTATACCGTGTCCAGACCGGCCGCTTGGCCGGGTGAAAGACAGAAAAACGCAGCCAACAAAACAACTGGCGAGCGACCCAAGCGCTGGAAAATAAGCGGCATGACAAGCCCTCGTGGGGTTACGGCAATTCTTCCCCCAACCCCGAAGTCCGTCAAGGTATGTGAAAAGCATACCTCCCCCTCAGTCCTTTACCCCGTCGGTGTGTTTTTACCAGTGACCACTTGGCCAAGCGCCGAAATGTGAGGAACTCGCTTGGCCCGGCGCTACTTTTTCTCGAGATCTTTTCGCGGGAAGAGCGGCGTTGGCTTGTTGCAGGTGTGGCCCTTGGGCAAGCCACCCCACTTGGCCAAGCTGAAGTTTGCCGGCGAGTCGTCGATACCAAGTTGTCCGAAGATTTTCCCGGACGTCTCCGGCACGACCGGCCAAAGTAGAACGGCCAAGATGCGACACGCCTCGGCCAGATTGTACAGCACCTCATTGAGCCGATCAGCTTGGTCTTCCTGCTTGGCTAACTTGAACGGCGCCGTCTGCTCGACGTATTGGTTGGCGCGATCGACCAATCCCCAGATGCTCACAAGCGCCGCCTGTAAGTGATGCGACTCGTATTTTTTGCGCGTCTCGACGATCCATTTTTCGGCGTCGGCGGACAATTCGTCCGACGTCACCTCGAGCGTTCCACCTCGGTAGCGGTTGAGCATCGAAAGCGAACGGTTGACCAGGTTACCCAAGCCGTTGGCCAACTCGGCGGAGTAGCGGGCCTGAAAACTTTCATCGGTCCAGTTGCCGTCCGGGCCGATGTCCAACTCACGCACGATGTAGTAGCGGAACGCATCGACGCCCCACTCATCGATCACCGCGATGGGATCCACCACGTTGCCGGTGGTCTTGCTCATTTTTTGGCCGTCCTTCTGCCACCAACCGTGCACGAGCACCTGCCCAGGCAGCGGAAGTCCCATCGCCTTGAGCATGATCGGCCAATAGACGGCGTGAAACTTTAGAATATCCTTGCCGATGACATGAATGTCCGCCGGCCAAAGCGATGGGGCGTCCGGCTTTGTCTCAAGGCCGACCAGGCCAGCGGCCGCGTCGTCGCCGAGTGCCGCCGGAATGCTGGTATAGTTGCTCAGCGCGTCGAACCAAACGTACGTCACGTATTCCTCGTCGAACGGCAGCGGGATGCCCCACTCGAGTCGCGCCTTGGGTCGCGTGATACACAGATCCTCGAGCGTGTTGTTTTTCAGGAAGCCAAGCACCTCGTTGCGGCGTGTCGCTGGCTCGACGAAATCGGGGTTGGCCTCGATGTGGTCGATCAGCCACTGCTGATGTTCGCCGAGCTTGAAGTAGTAATTGTGCTCCACCAACTCGGCGACCTCACCATAAAGAGGATCGAACGTGCCATCCTCGCGCCGGTCTTTCTCCGTTAAAAACGTCTCCTGCCGCGCCGAGTAAAACCCGCGATACTCCGCCTGATAAAAATGTCCGGCGTCGTAAAGCTTTTGCAGCACCGCACGCACAAACACCTTGTGCCGCTCTGACGACGTACGGACAAAGTCGGCATTCGTCAGGTTCAGCCGGCCGGCAAACACCTCCCAAATCTTCGCAAACTCATCGCAGTACGGCTGGGGATCCTTGCCGGCGGCAGCGGCGGCGGTCTGTACCTTTTGGCCGTGCTCATCGAGACCAGTCAGGTAAAACACCTCCTGCCCCAGGCTGCGATGCGCCCGGGCAATGATGTCGGTGATGACCTTCTCGTAGGCGTGCCCGAGGTGAGGTTCCCCGTTGACGTAATCGATGGCCGTGGTGAGGTAAAACTGTTTACTCATCCGTCGCCCACTATGCAACCATGGCCAAGCACTTGGCAATCTTGGGGTGCAATGCTCACTCTAATTCTGGATTGGCTGGGCGATTCGGAGGTAGGCGAAGAAATCACGTATCTGCTGGTCAGTTAAGCCGGCGAGCAACCCCTCCGGCATCAGGCTTCGCTGACTCACATACGTCGACTCCACTTGGGACTGCTCAACCACTGCGTCGCTGCCGTCGATGCCGCGCAGGATCAGCAGCTTGACGGTACGATCGGTCAGGAAACCGCTGAGCAACCGACCGTCACGAGTTTGCACCTGCATTTGCTCGAAGCCTTCACGGATTTCTCGACTCGGGTCCAGGATGCCCGGCAGAAGCGTGTCGAGATCGTTCCGCTGATAATGGGTGAGGTTTGGGCCAATCTGTCCCCCTTTATGAAACAACTTGTGGCAGGCCGCGCAGCGCTGCATGTACAACTCGCGTCCGCGATACGGACTGCCGGGCTGCCCCTCCACCACCGAACGCACCCGGGCGATCTCCGCTGCCTGAGTGGTCGGCTTGGCTTCGCCTGAGCTTGGCCAAAGATTTCTCGCTTGGGAGGCGACGCTGCCGCCATGAGCCAACAACAGTTCCACCGTTGACGCCGATATGTCGCGCTTGGCCAAGCTACCCGACTGGACAGCGGACAATAACAGGCGACTCCACGCGGGGCGACTGGACAGGAATGAAATCGCCGCCGGTCTCGCCGCTGCAGGAAATTCTGGGTACCGCCCGACAACCGCCTGGCCAAGGGAATCATCGGCGAATCGTTGCAGCGCCAACAACCCGGCCACAACCACATCGGCATTGGGTTCCGTCTGCACAAGAATCAAGAGCGATGGCTTTAAACCGTCGGCCCCGGCATCACTCGTGGCGCGGATGAGTTCGATCCGGTCCTTGGCCGGCTGGGTGGCGTTGGCGATGACGGACAGCGCCTGGCCCAGCGCGGCGGAGTCGCCCAGCCGAACACGCAATACCAGCGGCGGGTTGTCAAGCTGTCGCAATTGCTCGATCAATTCGCCCGGCAACCGTGGTAGCGCCTGGCCCTCGAACGCCTGGGTAAAACCAGCCATTAACTTGTCGCGGTGCAGCTGGGTCGGCGCATTCTTAAGTAACCCGGCGCAGCCTATGAAATCATCCTGCCGGCCCCGAGCCGCCAAACGGCGCATGAGTCGCTCGAGGATGTGCCGCTCGACCATCGGCTGCCGAAAAAACGATCTGTCGCGGAACAGCTCAAGCACCGCGCCGCGGTCGTTTTCGCAGTGCCGCTCGAGCACCCACCAACATTGCAGCGGGATAAACGGATCATCGATGTCGGCGGTGCGGCTGAGTAGCCCGGTCACCAGGCCAAGCGCCTGGTCGCGCGGAAGCCGCATCGCCGTGCCGGCGATCTGCGAGCGCACCTCAGAATGCCCCTCGCGCCTAGCCAAGCGGCGGACAGCACTGAAAAATCCGGTTGACAATTCGTGATGATCGCCGCGAATCCGCACGGCCCATGAGCGGACGTGCGGGTAGGGGTGCCCAAGCAACTCGGCAGCGAAAACATCGTCTAGTCCACCGGATTGGTGCAGCGCCCACAGTCCGTGCAAGGCTGCCCGGCCGGTTTCGGCCTTGATCTGTTTTCGTAGCTTGGCATTGGTCACAGCAGTGGCGCGGTGGCCCAGCAGGCGCACGGCGGTTTGCCGGTGCCACTTGTTTGGGTGCGCCAAAAGCCCGATGAGTTGCCCGTCGGTTTTTGCGCTGAGATTGGTGTCGGCGACGAGTGGCTTGGCCTTGGCTCGGAGCCGATAAACGCGGCCGGAGGTGGGGTCGATCTGGCTTTGGTAATGCTGGCCGTGCGCGATATAGCGCTCATAGAAATCAGCGATGAGCAGCGAGCCATCGGGGGCGTTGGCCATGTAAACCGGCCGGAAGGCGACGTCGGAATTCTTCACCGGAAAGCCGATGTCGCGCGTGGTGAATGACGCCCCGCGCACGCTGCGTTCGCTCAGCACCAAGTGACGATGCAGCGGGTCGGCACCGAGTAGTCTACCCTGCCACGCATCCGGCATGGCGGAGCCGTTGATGGCGATGACGTTGTGGGAGAAACGCGGAATGTTGCCGCCGGGCATCATCGGCAGTTCGCCGAACGCGAACGGATTGTCCGGCGGCCCGAACTTGCCCGGACTTTTACCCTGCTTGAGGTAAAGCCCGCCTTGCACGTAGTGAAAGCCGCGCGTGCCGCCGCCGTTGTGACCGGAGAACAAGCGGCCATCGGCGTCGAACTCCAGCCCGAACACGTTACCGCCGCCCTCAGCGAAAATCTCGAACTCGCGCGACTCGGGGTGATAACGCCAAACCATGCAGCCCTCGAAAAAAACCCCAGGCGCGCCCGGCAGATCGATGCCGGGCCGGGTGACGCGGCAACTCACTGTGCTACCCTGCGCGCCGTACAGCCAGCCATCCGGCCCCCAAGTGATGCCGTTGGCCACCGAGTGGGTGTCCTCAAAACCGAAGCCGGCCAGATGCACCACCGGGTCGC
>Ga0115011_10000819_pt1 | contig 23500 bp, 16 predicted proteins | sample TroAtlMetagenome_2_FD_88705 | JGI IMG/M metagenome (GOLD analysis project Ga0115011, IMG submission 88705) | Marine eukaryotic phytoplankton communities from Atlantic Ocean - Tropical Atlantic ANT8 Metagenome | ecosystem: Environmental > Aquatic > Marine > Oceanic | place: Tropical Atlantic...
GCAAATTTAAGGCTGGTGACAAGATTAACGTGACAGTCCTTAGAGCACGAAAAAAATTGGTTCTACAATTAACACTAGGAGAGCCCCGGTAAAATTAAGGGTCCCGAAAAAGCCTTGGCAGCATAAAGCGAAGCAATTGGACTAGACTCCGATTCGGATAAGTTGCAAAATGATCGTGCATTCGACGATCACCGGATGCGACAGCATATTTCGACCCGCACCTTATTTTTCTATATTCAGTGCAAATTGCCTTTAGAAAAATTGCTTTGGCGGCGATTAACGTGCTGTTTAACTGATTGCAGGGAAGCAATCGAGTTCGATATACATCATTCAGAACAGCAAGGAGTGCTGAACGTGAAGACCCATTTCCTGATGGCGGTAATCACTGCCACTATGCTGAGCTTGCTTGCAAGTCCCGCTATCGCTCAGAACACGTCCGCCGGAACACGAGTCGTTGTTATAGACATCGCCGTAGTGATGGAAAACAACACTAAATTCAAGGCAAATCTTGAGTCGATTCAGTCAGAAATAGACGCGTTTGACGATACGCTCGATAAAAAGCGTGAGGAAGTCAAGGCTAAAGTCGAAGAATTACGTGGTTATAAAGCGGGCTCTGCAGCTTACTCCTCCCTGGAGCAGGAAATCGCGCAAATTCAGTCCGACGTATCCGTGCAAATGCAGATCAAACGGAAAAGCGTGTTGATGAAAGAAGCTCAGGTGTTTTATGACTCGTACAATGAAGTCCTGAGTCATATCAAGACATTCAGTGAACGCAATGGTATTAGTTTAGTGCTTAATTTCGACAGCAAACCCATCGATCCCGCTAGTCGAGAGTCTGTTTTGAAGGGTGTTAATAAAGACATTGTTTACCAGCGCAGTCTAAATATCACCTCGTTCATCATTAAGTCAATTAACGGAGGAAGTGCCGCTAACGTTGGTGCTAACCCATCTTCTACTGGAACTCGCTAGGGCCTCGAAGTAACCGTTGTTAAGAGGCATGCCGGTGAATAAATGTTAAGAAACGAGAATCTTCTCAACGGTTATCTCAGTGCAGGTTACGGCTTAATTACATGTCGACAGAACTGAAAGCTATTCGCAGCCAACACACGCTCGCTGATGCTGTAGAAGTATCTGGGTTTGGTTATTGGTCAGGGCAGGATGTAACTATTCAGTTCCAACCGTCAGGCCCAAATACGGGTATCAACTTTCATTTAGCGAGCGGGAACAACACGTCGGTAATTCCGGCCGCTGTCTTTAATCGCGTAGAAGTACCACGCCGTAGTAATTTACGGCTTGGGCAAGTTGGTGTCGACATGGTGGAGCATGTAATGGCTGCATTAGCAGGTCTTGAGATAGACAACTGCAACATTCTCTGCTCATCGCGGGAAATGCCTGGGTGCGACGGTTCAAGCTCCGCTTTCGTAGAAGCCTTGCAGGCTAGCGGCAAGATTGAACAGGATGCCGTCCGGAAAGGGCTCGTCGTTTCTCACTCCGTTAGGGTAGGTACTGACGAAGCCTGGATTGTAGCTAAACCTATATCCGACGCGGCTGGACATTCTGGAGCAGTCCTGCAATACAACCTAGATTACGGCAAAGACTGCGTCATACAGCCGCAGAGTTATCGGTTAGCAGTCACGCCACAGAGCTTTGAAGCAGAACTGGCTCCTGCGCGAACATTCGTCTTGCAGCACGAAGCGGATGAACTCCGCGCTCAAGGTTTGGGATTGCGTGTCACGACCGACGATCTAATTGTCTTCAACTCAGAAGGACCTGTCGGAACGGAGTTGCGCTTCCCGAACGAATGTGCTCGTCATAAGGTCCTTGATATGGTGGGGGATTTTGCGCTGAGCGGTATTGAGTTAATTGGTGAGTTTGAGGCCTTTCGCGGTGGGCATCACTTAAATGCGGCGTTAATTAAAGAACTTTTTGTCGCACATAACTTATCACCAGGTATGTCGCGTTGTGCTTAACCTTGTTATATCGTCCATTTGGAAATGGACTTCCGGAACGAAACTAAATGACTAAGAATATTTCTCCCCTAGCTGAAGTCCATCCCGATGCAGAGATCGATCCGTCTGCGATTATTGGCCCGTTCTGTACGGTCGGCCCGAATGTGAAGTTGGGTGCCGGGACGATCCTGGATAACAATGTATCGATCTCGGGGCACACCACGATCGGGCAGGGAAATCGTTGCTTTCCTGGAGTGGTGATTGGCGCTGAGCCTCAGGACGTAAGCTACAAGGGCAGTCCGACAGAGGTTCGGATTGGCGACAGTAACGTGTTTCGAGAATGCGTCACGGTGAATCGTGGTACTGAAAAAGAAGACGGTGTCACCTCGGTCGGAAATGGGAGTTATTTTATGGCCTGCTCACATATCGCGCATGATTGCAAGGTTGGTGATCACGTCCATACAGCAAACAACGTTCTTCTTGGCGGGCATGTACATGTTGGCGACCACGTTAATCTCTCAGGCAGCGTTGCTGTCCACCATTTTTCGACGATCGGTAACTACGCATTCATTGGCGGATTAAGCCGCGTGGTTCAAGACATTCCCCCCTATTTAATTGCCGAGGGGAGTCCAGCAAGACCACGTGCGATCAACATTGTTGCGTTAAAGAGGAATGGCTTCCATCAGGATGAAATCGACGCGTTGCGGAAGGCTTATAAACTCATCTTTCGCCAAAAGGTTGAACATCAAATTGTTCGGGACACGCTTTTGGGCCGTAACGAACTCATCCCAAGTGTTAATCAAATCCTTAACTTTCTAGACAAAAAAACTCAAGGGCGCAACGGACGAGCCCGTCAAAAGAGGATTGCAGCATAATGACTTTAAGAGTTGCCGTAGTCGGCTATGGAAAACTTGGAACAATTCATGCGCGGCTTATTAACGAAAATCCAGGGTTTCGTTTGGTGGCCATCATCGACCCGCTCGAAGAGAATCGCCGGGATGCGGCTGAGACGTTAGGCGTTTCAACCTATCGTGATGTACGAAATGCTCTTAACGAGTTTGACTGTGCCATTGTTGCCACGCCTACGGTCTTCCATCATGGTGTCTGTGCAACATTGCTTGAAAACAATAAACACGTATTAGTTGAAAAACCCATCGCAACGACGCCAGCGGAAGCAAGGAATCTCGTTCGTCTAGCGGAAGAAAAACGACTTAAGTTGCAAGTAGGCCACGTGGTACGATTTGACCATCGATTCCAAGCAGCCGCAAAACTGATCCAGTCTCCTCAGCTTATCGAGTGTACGAGATCAAGTGGCTATACTTTCCGGTCGATGGATATTGGCGTCACTTTGGATCTCATGATCCATGATCTTGATCTCGTCCTTTCACTAGTCGATAGCCCCGTCGAGTCGGTCCAGGCGGTTGGCACACCGGTTATTGGCCCCCATGAGGATATTGCTCACGCACGACTAACCTTTTCAAACGGAGCCATCGCTAACTTAACCGCTTCCAGAGTGAGCTTTGACCAAGTAAGGAAGCTAGACGCTACAGGACGCTTCGGTTTTGTATCCGTTGACTTCCTTAAAGAAGATACGATTACGGCTCTTTCGGTGGGCCCAGAACTTCAATCGCTCGACATTGATCCCACCAAATTAGACTCGGAGCAGCAACAGCAGATCTCAGACCGTTTCTTCGTGGACTTACTTCCAAGAACTGAGTTGACGGTAAAACCTACCAACGCGATTGCAGAGGAACATAAGGATTTTTACTCGGCTATCACGACGGATCGAACTCCGCTCGTTTCCGGCGCCACTGGTGAACGTGTTTTGGACGTGGCGACTCGGATCGTGGACACGATCAAAGCCGGCACTACAAACGAACCGAGTGGAATCGGCGGGCCGCACTTTTCTCAGGACGGAAAATCCGTCAACGAATTAGGAATACACCGTTCTAATGTTCGTGGTTTATAAGTTTGTTAGCGGCATTTAGCGTTAGGCTAGATCGCGATCTTCAAACATGATCAATGCCAACAACATCGCAATAATGCTATACACAGCACAGTAGCTAAAGGCCCAGCCTAGATAAACAAACGGAACGTCTACGCCGGCACTGATAGCGGCCTGGATATTAAACAATTCAAGATTTGGGAAAATAGTCGCAATTAGCTGGGCAAAGAATCGGACGATGCCAAACCCCGCACCTTCTACAGAGCTCTCCACGACGAGAGGTGTTAGATGCCCCAAGGCATAAATCACTAAGCAAATCGTCATGTTTGCTAATAAGGGTAAACGAGTGGAAATGGCGACGCTCAAGGCGGTGAAAACCAACGCCTCCATGAATGCAAGAACAAGCCCCGGGACGAGGCGAATCATTTCGAGATAGCACATCTGCCATTCTGGTGTACTCAACGATGCTTCTTTGGCATCATAAATTGGTTTATAAGCGACAGCAGCCATAAAGACGACGCTGAAAATCAGATACACCAACACCAAGGTCCAAACTATCCCGGCATATTTGCCGATAACGAACGAACGTCTGTTTAAGGGTTTAGAGAGAACCGTCAATGCCGTCCGTCCCTCAATTTCATCAGCGACTGACGTACTGGCCGACCACAATGCTAAGACAACACTTAGAACGAGAATTAATGTCAAACCGGTATCCTTCAGCATTTTGATATCTTCGCCGAACGTATTGTAGGGGATCCAAACAAAAGCGATTAATGCGAAGACTCCTCCGAACAGAATCAGGACAAATAACGGCTGTGCAACTTCAGATTTGAACGTAGATAAAGCGACGGCAAACATTCGGGGTGCCGCCATCCGTTGAACCACATACGCTAAAAAGATAAAGATGACACCTAAAGCTGTAATTGGGATACTTGCCACTTGCGCATACTGCGGGACGTAACGGACGTATAAGGCAACCGTCGCAGGCTCTGGACCTAGATTCCGAAAATAGATTTTGTTGATCTGACTGTTTGTCATGATCGTATTATCATTGTTCGCCTGAATCGTCTGCAGGATGCCAGGTTCGTATGGGCTTACTCGATAAATAGACTCCTCGGTTATGTCGTCCAAATCGACCTGTTCAGGGAGATCGTCGAATGGCGTGAACGAAGCATTGATAGCGCCATTCGTAACAATCTCCATTCCTCCAACATCACCGATAAGTATCTCCACATCCCCTTCATATAAATCAGCCTCGCTTGGAACTTCGAAGTCAAATCCTATCACCCCTGACGTGGGAAGTTTCAGAAGCGAACTGAAAATTCCCGACGTATCGGGCGCCACGATCGAACCTAAAAGGCCGATTCCACTCATCGTTAGTACCAACAGGAAAATAGGCAACAGCATTCCCTCTTTCAAAACAAGAGGTAGTTCGCGTGTGGTTCGTTTCCAGGAGAAAACAATAACGCTATAAACGATGAAGGAACACAATGCGTAGATGCCTACGAATTTAGCAAGCAAGCTTAAGATCGTATCTTGCGTTCCGCCGGCTGACGGCATTGAGACGGTCCCAAGTTGGAAGGGTAGGGCAATAGACGTCAACACCAATCCGCCTATTAGCGCAATGAAGAAGGCACGCTTTGGTTCCTCCATCACCATGTTAATCTTAGCCACCTTACTCAATATGCCGCTAGCGAGCCACAAGAGGCTGACACATAGGACGCCGATTAAGCAACCAATGCTGACTAACCACAGAGGAGTAAACCAAGCTTCAAGTCCAGGGGATAATTCAAGTCCGAATAATAATGGCATATGTGATCTTCGTTGATAGTTAAATTGTGTTATGAAGCGTAGAACGACTCGTGGTGTCAATACGGTTCAGCATCATGGAAAGTTCAATTAGTAACGGACGCTAAAAGTCGTATCTTTTCCCGTAGGAACGACGTCCTTGACTACCGTATCGATAATATTTGTTGTCATTCGCGCGGAAATCGAGTTCATGAACGCGTGGACTTCGGCTTTAGTTCCTTCAACGGCCATATAGACCGTGCCGTCAGAACGATTTTCGACGAAACCGCTAACTTTGTAGTCTTTCGCCAAATGGTTTACAGTCCACCTGAATCCGACCCGTTGAACGCGGCCTTTGTATATTACATTCCGACGAATCATCTTTAATTAATTTGGCCTCATACTAACGCCGAATGCATTCCATGCTATATTTTGGCTCGCGTAAGCAAAAATGCGTTGACTCGAAGTCAATCATCGCCCTTAAACTGTCTCAATCCCCAATCCGAGGTTGGGATTTTACGGGGTGTAATGATATTGACGCGATCAAACGGCTTCCGTACTCTTCCCAGATGAAATTCTTAAGCCGTTTCTACCCGAATAACCCTCGTGAGACAGATAGGTCTGGTAAAGCGCGGTCGATCATGCTGGGCTATCTTAGTTGCTGGATCCTGTTGGGCATCCCGATATCGGCTGTGGGTCAAGATCAGTCGCTGGGGTTGGAAAAACAGTCAGGCATCCTTTTATTACGAAATGGTCAATTACTTGGAGGGGAATATTTTAAGACGGGTTTTGGTTACGAAGTCTGCCTTAAGGGTGGAGGAATTATTCGGTTGCAAAGGAGCCAAGTAGAGTTTGTTAGCGAATCCGTTGACGAGATCTATGCGTATCGACGCGCAAGCAGGGTGAATAACAGCGCTAGTGCGCACCTAGAAATGGCCAGTTGGTGTCTTACAAACCAAATGTTTGATTATGCCAGACTCCATCTTCAGCAGGCCATTAGTATCAATCCGCGCGAAGCTGGGATTACTGCGATACAAGCTAGGCTGGCCATTGCTCGGCAACCACGAAAACATTCCTCGTCGGTCGCTAAGATCGTCCGGCCTCAGCAAATGGAGTCCAACGAGTTCATTGCAGAGGCAATAGGGCGACTCGATCCCGCCACGCTCAAGTCGTTTGTTAATAACGTACAGCCAATCCTCCTTAACAAATGCGCGCTAGCCGGATGCCACGGCCCCAATCCGCGTTCTTCATTTCAATTGCTTGAATCCCGTTGGGCGAAAACGATACCGCAGAGTATCGCCTATCGGAATCTTTTTTACACGCTGGAAAGGATTGTACCGAACCCCTCAGGAAACAACCTCTTAATCACTAAAGCTTTCAGTGTGCATGGTGGGCTTAAAACGCCAAAACTTTCGATCGCCGATGCAGTATCTGTCGGGAAGCTGGTTAATTGGGTTCAACTAGCAAACAAACCAAGCCCCCCTACTGATACCTCGTCACGGGAATCCTTTCCACACTCCCCGATTATTTTTAAGGCGGATCATTCGCAATCCAATCCATTGTCCGGACCACGAAAGGTTCCAGTTCCTTCCAAGCAACCCCAAGATATCGGCAGTCTAAACGCTGATGGCGGTCAAACAGATAGCGACTTGGCTATAAAATCGCAGTATCTGAACGAGACAGCCCTTGCTAAGAAAATGCAACAGCAAGAGAGTTTTAAAGACATTCAGCTCTCAAGCGATTTTGATCATCTACCGTTAGATAGTCTTAACAACGGTTTGTTAAAGGTATTTTCACCACCCATCCCCAATCGAACTCTACGAACACCGAGTATTGGATTGGAATATGTCTTACCCAGCGATTATCTTTTGAACTCCAAACGCTCGCGAACGCAACCCATGCTGAAATAGTACCGCCTATCGATATTTTGCATTGCTCTTCCTTCTTCCCGCATTGGCGGATTGAGAATTTCATATAATAATAGTATGGCGTACCATTCATCAACGTGATGTCCTACGGTTTATAGTCCTTGGGTTATTCGACTACCGTCCTAAAAACTAATTCATTCTGTCAGAGTGCACATGGATAAAACTCCTCAAGACCGTCCAAATGAACCCCAGAGAAGTGGTACGAACCGCATCTGGATCTTCTTAATCTTCTTTGTGTTACTGTTATTCATCTTTTCCTCTACGCAGTCACCACCTATCGCGAAATATAGCGATCTGGAGACGTGGCTCAGCGTTCCGGCAAAACCCGGTAACCGCGCCAGAGATATCGTGGGGCGTGATGCGATTGAGTTGGTCACAATCGATCAACAAACCAATCAAGCTCTCATCAAGTTTAAAAAAGACGACACCAACCCAATCAAAGTAGTCCCCGTTGGTTCTAAGGCAGAAAGTGAAGTCGAGGTTGTCCAGGTAGTCATCCCTGACGCAGAAGGAACGAGTGACCTGAAGCGGTTGCTCGACGGAGAAGCGGAAAACGAACAATTTAACAAGATACCGTATCAGTACAGCCCCCAGGACGGTACGGCATCGGTAATTATGTTTATCGCAATTATGTTGCCGATAGCCATCCTGATCTTCTTTTGGATCTCCTATCGTCGAAGCCAGAGTCAGTTTATGGGCGGAGGATTTTTATCAGGTTTTGGAAAAAGTAATGCCAAGCGATACGACCAGGATGAAGAACCGATTACCTTCAAAGATGTTGCCGGACAAAAAGCCGCGAAATCTGACTTACAAGAAATCGTTGAATTCTTATCAAGCCCTGACAAGTTCCAACGCCTCGGCGGAAGAGTCCCGAAGGGTGTGCTCCTCAATGGCCCACCCGGTACCGGTAAAACGTTACTCGCCAGAGCGGTTGCAGGGGAAGCTGGTGTTCCGTTCTATTCCATCAACGGTTCGGAATTCATACAAATGTTTGTCGGTGTTGGCGCGAGCCGTGTTCGTGATCTTTTCCAACAAGCCAAAGAGTCGTCGCCTGCGATTATATTCATTGATGAGATTGATGCGGTTGGGCGACAGCGAGGCGCCGGCGTTGGTGGGGGGCACGATGAGCGAGAGCAAACATTAAATCAGATCCTCGGTGAGATGGATGGATTCTCTACCAACGACTCGGTTATTGTCGTGGCGGCTACCAATCGACCTGACGTCCTTGACCCCGCGCTTTTAAGACCCGGGCGATTTGACAGGCATGTCACTGTTGGCAAACCAACGCAAAAGGGGCGGAGAGATATTTTCAAAGTTCATGTAAGACAGGTTCCTTTATCCGACGATGTCGATTTACAGCGGTTGGCAGCAGGTACAGTTGGTTTAACCGGAGCGGATATTCGTAACATGGTAAACGAAGCCGCCTTGTGGGCCGCACGCCATGACAAAAATTGCGTGGAGATGGACGATTTTGACTACGCGCGCGACAAGATCCTGATGGGAGCAAAACGCGAGGAACATCTGACGGCAAATGACAAAGAGAAAACGGCATACCATGAATCCGGTCACACTTTAGCGTCATGGTTTCTCAAAGGCGCCGATCGAGTGCACAAAGTCACGATCATCCCTCGTGGCCGGTCCCTTGGCTCCACTCAGATGCTACCGGAAGAAGATCGCGTCTCGATGTCCGAAACCCAACTAAAAGATCATCTCGTTGTCTTATTGGCCGGTAGGGCCGCCGAAGCACTTATCTATGACGAAACCGCCGTCGGCGCGGAAAATGATCTTGAACGCGCAACCTCTATGGCACGACGGATGGTGACCAGATGGGGGATGAGTGAAAAACTTGGGCCAGTAAGTTACAAGCTTTCTGATGAAGATCCATTTCTCGGCCGGGAGATGCACGAGCAGCGCCAATTTAGTGAACACACAATGGAAGTAATTGATAGCGAGGTTTCCGCGTTACTACACGAGGCCGAAACACAGGCTAACGAACTGTTGGTTGAATATCGGGATGAACTTGAAAAACTGACCCAACGACTGGTTGCCGAGGAAGAATTATCTGAATCGGAAATCGCAGACACCATCGGCCCATCCGTTCATCCCATGCCCAAGGAAGAAGTCTCTAATCAACAAGACGAAAGTCCGGACCTGAAAGCAAACACAGAAGAGGATCACGCCGAGGAAGTCACAGCACCACCGGCGGCGACTCCTAATGAGGCTGAGGTGGTTCCGACTCCACAAGGCGCTGATCCTAATATCGATGATGATACTTCGAATGGAAGCTACTAACATGAACCTGATCCCAGACGCGAAATAGTGAAAAACAATTCTCGAAAAGTCCGGACTCAACTCAAAAAAGGCCATCAGGGGCGACAACGCAAGGGTGACTTTACGCGGGAATATCGAGAGCATGGCTTTCAGGACGAGGACACACTGGGCCGTGAACGACTGAGCGGGAAGGGCGATCTGACAAGACACCGCACAGTCATTGGTGAGGCGGTGACTCAAGAGCACGATGCCATCCAACTCCAACTTGAAATTGACGAATCTCAATGCATACGGGGCCGTGTCCTAAGTGTGCACGGACTCGATTGTCTCGTCTCCGCAGATGATAACAACCGATATCGATGCACGGTCCGCGGGCTCCTTAAAAATTTAAGTACCGATCAACGAAATGTAGTTGCTGCTGGTGATCTTGTTTATCTTCGTCCGGAGATTACAACGGACGCTGGCGATTTGCATGAGGGGATGATCGTCCGAATTGAACCCCGGTACGGATGCATTAGCCGTACGAGTAAAGGACAGCAACATGTCATGGTGTCCAACGTCGATCAGCTAATCATTGTGGCAAGTGTACTTGAACCCGAAATAAAACCAAATCTCATTGATCGCTTTCTTGTAACTGCTGAAAAAGTCGGTTGCCATCCGGTTATCTGCTTCAACAAAGTGGATCTGATAGACCTGGCCGAAATTCAACCGTTAGCAGGCGTTTATGGTCAACTTGGATATACTACTGTCTTCACTTCAGATAAAACGCAACAGGGGATTGGACAGTTAGCCTCTGTCGTTAAAGGCAAACAAAATGTTGTCGTCGGACAATCTGGTGTTGGCAAATCATCTCTTCTTAATCGCATTAACCCTTCTCTCAAACTTCGAACTAATTCTGTCAGTAGCGATAATCAAAAAGGGCGACATACAACCACTGCGGCTACACTAATCCCCTTAGGGCAAGATGGTTATATTGTAGATACACCTGGTATTCGCCAATTTCAGTTATGGGACGTGATTGCTGAAGAGGTAGCGGGTTTCTTTCGTGATATACGGCCCTACGTCAGTGATTGCAAGTTTCCAGATTGTGCACATCTTCACGAATCGCCGTGCGGCGTCAAACAGGCCGTCGCCGAAGGGCTATTAGATTTAAGGCGTTATGAAAGCTATTGTCAGATACGAACTGAATTATGAATCTTGAAAAGGATCTTTGTCATTATGGAAAGGCTCAGCCTATTCTTTCTAGCCGTCTGTGGCGTACTTATCTGCAACCTAGAATCACATGGTAATGAGAAACCAAATATTCTCGTAATTATGGTCGACGACCTTGGTTACGGCGACTCATCTAGCTACGGGGCAACTGATCTCAATACACCATCGATCGATTCGATCGTTGAAGGAGGCATTAAGTTTACAGATTTTTACGCGAATTGTCCCGTCTGTTCTCCTAGTCGTGCCTCATTCCTTAGCGGTCGGTATCCAGAACTTGTGGGCGTGCCGGGCGTAATTAGAACCTATCCGCAGGATAGCTGGGGCTATTTGCAGAAAGACATTGTCACGATTGGGCACATGCTCCAGAAAGGCGGTTATTCCACCGCACTCATAGGTAAATGGCACCTCGGTTTAACGTCGGAACACTGGCCTAACAACCGGGGATTTGATTATTTCCATGGTTGGCTTGGGGACATGATGGATGACTATTATAAACATGAACGGCATGGAATTAATTATATGCGTCAGAATCGGGACCGCATTGTTCCGAAAGGGCATGCCACAGATCTATTCACGCAGTGGGGTTGTAAATACCTTGATCAACAAACAGAGTCAAACAAACCATTTTTCCTGTTCCTTTCCTACAACGCTCCCCATACTCCAATACAACCGCCGAAAGACTGGCTTGAAAAAGTACGCGAACGGTCACCGGAAATGCCGGAAAAACGGGCACGACTGGTCGCGTTAATTGAACACATGGATCACGCTATCGGATTGATACTAGCTAAGCTTGAAAAGAATAACCAATCAGATAATACGCTTGTGATTTTCACCTCTGACAACGGTGGCCAACTTAATGTCGGCGGCCGAAACGGGGGTTTTCGTGATGGGAAGCAAAGCATGTACGAAGGAGGCATACGAGTCAATACGGCATTTAGGTGGCCCGGTGAGATTGAGCGCGGTAGAGTCACCGATCAACGTGGCTTAACCATGGACCTTTATCCGACGATCTGTGAAATAGCCGGGGTAGAAATCGACCATGAGATTGATGGGATTTCTCTCGCTCCGGTATTACGTGGGCAATCGCTGAATAACTATGAGCGAGATCTTTATTTTCATCGGCGTGAAGGAAATCAGCGTTATCAGGGTTTTATAACGAATGCGTTGATACGCGGTGATTGGAAACTCGTGAATAATAGCCCGTTTGAACCATTAGAGCTATATAATCTGCACGACGACCCGCTTGAACAAACGAATCTCGCTCAGAAGAACCCAGTCAAGTTCAATGAATTGTCCAAGTCACTCCGCATCCAGATCCAACGAGGAGGTTCTGTTCCATGGCAACCTACCATTCGGCGGGAAGTTAAGCCGTAGTTGGTGTTGACCGTGGTTATCGCTCTAATAAAAATAGTATTAGCTTATCTTATTTATTATTGTTCCCCAATGAGCAGTAGCTTTGTCTAGTCCAAATAATGATCCGTCTCGTCCGTCACCCGAAGAGGGTGAGCAGCCAACGCAATTGCCTGATGCTTTGCCTAGGGATAAAGATCAAGATACCGAGACGGCACAATTTGACGTTAGGGAATTGCCACCTGATGCTGAATTCATCGTTGAAAATTCGAAGACGGTCATCAGTCGTCGACCGCAAAACGTACAGCACTCACCTTCCAGAGCTAATCAACTCGTCGGCGAAACGTTGGTCGGTACGAATCTCGAACATTTTATGTTGGAAGAGTTTGTGGGTAAGGGTGGTATGGGGGCTGTCTTCCGCGCTTCCGACAACAAATTAGGAAGGACGGTGGCTGTCAAGGTTCTTTCGCAAAACAGAACCGACGCGGATTCACTTCGCCGCTTTACCAATGAAGCGCAAAGTGCTGCGCGACTTGATCATCCAAATATAGCCCGCGTCTATTATGTCGGCGAAGATCGCGGCTGGCACTTCATCGTTTTCGAGTACATCAATGGCGTCAATATTAGGGATCTGGTAGAGCACAAGGGCCCGTTACCATTGGATGAAGCTTGGTCCTATGTACTTCAGATAACCGATGCCTTAGTGCATGCGTCTAAACGCGATGTTGTACACAGGGATATCAAACCGTCGAATATATTAGTAACCAGCCAGGGAATCGCTAAGTTGGTCGACATGGGCCTCGCTCGGTTGCATCAGGTTGAAAACGACGACAGTGACGTAACAGCTTCCGGGGTAACCCTAGGCACCTTTGACTACATTTCCCCCGAACAAGCGCGTGATCCCCGGACGACTGACGTTCGGAGCGATATTTATTCTCTGGGGTGTACTTTATATTACATGCTTACCGGATTGGCTCCCTATCCAACCGGAACGGTGCTGCAAAAACTTCTCAGTCATAGCAGTGATCCTCCACCGAACCCACAGATCTACAGAAACGACCTCGATGACGGCACAGTTAGTATTTTGCATAAAATGCTTGCGAAGCGGCCTGGCGATCGGTATCAACAACCACGAGATATGATCGTCGACGTACTATCTCTTGTTGAACAATTGGGCCTTAATATCAAAAGAGATGGTAGGAACTGGGAAGCCCCCCCCGCTACCACTCACTTCAATTGGCGCAAGCAGCTTAGCTTGGTAATACCAGTCGCTTGTCTTTTAGGTTTTGTATCTACTCTAAATCTTTATACTTCGAACGATAGTGAACTCGTAATGGCTTTACCAACATTCAGGACGTTGCCCTACGATATTCCGACGATAGAACCAGCCTCTGCAGGAAATATGCCTGCATCTGGTTCCGATACCGAGGTTGACGCAATTACGAATCCGCCCGGAATTCAGGCCAATGATTCGGAGGCCGGAATCACCTCCGAGTTTCAAACAGTGATCGTTGGCAGGCCCGACACGACACTACCGGATAGATTTGTAGCTGTCGATTCTCTGTCTCGGGCGTTCGCTCTTTTACAACAGGATTCGGATATTGCTGTCATTGAGATTTGGGAAGATTCATCCATTACCCTTGACAACTTTCTTTTGGATCTAGATGGGTGGCTGCGGCACCCCCTGGTCATTCGGGGAACTGAGGGCAAGAGGCCTGTCATCACTATTGACCTCGCGGGAGCATCGCTGCAAACAATCGACCCTGTGTTTATTCAAATATCGGGAGGAGTCCTGCATTTAGAGAGCTTAGACATTCGCTTCCAACTTCCCGACGAGTTTCGCCAAGGTTGGAGTTTGTTTGAGCTACAGGGAGAAACGGGTTTCAGGCTTTCCGACAGCACCCTGTCGGTTTTACCCGCGACCCGAGAAGCGAGTGATCCGAGCGGACCCATTTCCATCTTTCGGTTGACGGGCGAACCGGAAGCTAATGACTCTTTACTGGAACTAGTGGAAGCCATATCGCAGGTTGCGACTCTGGAAATTGACAGGTCCATTGTACGCGGGTCTGCGATGCTTATTTCCAACTCCGGCAATTCATCGCTAAATTTGTCCGTCAGTAACTCGCTGATTGTTTGTCGTGAACGACTTCTTGACCAAGTTATTCCGGCGACCCTGCCATTTGAAGTGACGCTGGAATTATCAAACGCCACGGCCTACTGCGGTGCAGGCGCAATCCGGATTCATGACGAACGACCCACCACTCTAACGCCTCTAAACCTGTCTTTGCGGAACAGCGTCGTCGTGACTGATGTCGGAAAACCATTCATAACACTTGAGCAGCCAGAGTTAGACTCGACGATCCCCTTCGTTTTAAGGCTAGACAACTCGGCTATCGACAACACAGCCGTAATGCTTGAACGCCGAGATCAATACGAACTGGACCTGACCGAACAAGTGACCTTTGCAACCATGGTGGAAACGCTCCAGAGTGGTAATACTCCAGAATGGTTTAGCATGATTAACTCAGTAAACGGGGTGGTCTGGAATAATCCTCAAGTGCCCGACCCGGAATTAATGTTACACGAGCAGGGGATTATGGAATTTACGATTGAGGCGTTTGCGGAACGCAACCGAGGGTTTGATCCAGCCCTATTCGATATAACAAACCAAACGGAATAGTACTTCAGTACGAAGTTAGTCGTAATTTACGGAAGAGCTCGCTGTGCGAAAGCCTGTAGTCCAATAACAATCCCAAACGGGAGATTTTCGAATCTAAAATGTCCGATACATATAAGACCAGTCCCGATGATACCCGCGACATGCCAAAGGGCATTCCATATATCGTGGGCAATGAAGCGGCCGAGCGATTTAGTTTCTACGGGATGAAATCAATCTTGATGATTTTCCTCACCACTCACGTTTTTATGAAAACGGAGTTTGGCGATACGGGAGAAAACTTTACCGAGGCACAGGCAGAGGCTTTAGCCACACAGTGGATTCACTGGTTTAATGTGGCGGTTTACATCCTCCCCTTTTTAGGTGCGTTGGCAGCAGATTGGTTGTTTGGTAAGTACAAAACCATTCTCGCCTTATCGGTGGTGTATTGTGCCGGTCACTTCGTGCTTGCAATCGACGAGAGTGTTTGGGGAATGGCCTGCGGATTGGGATTGATCGCGGTGGGAGCGGGCGGTATTAAGCCTTGCGTATCAGCACACGTTGGAGATCAATTCGGTGCGTCTAATCAATCCATGCTCCCGAAGGTGTTCGGATGGTTTTATTTTTCTATTAATGTTGGTGCGACAGTTTCAATGTTATTAACGCCCATCATTTTACGTGCCACGGTAGATGAGTTTGGCGGAGCGATCGCATTCGGTATCCCGGGAATTCTGATGTTCGTTGCAACCATGATGTTTTGGGTTGGTCGAAACCATTTCATCCATATTCCCCCACGACGAGGATCGTTTTTTCAGGAGACGTTTAGCAAGGAAGGCGCGAAGGCTCTCACTTCGCTTCTGCCGGTATTCTTACTGACGTCCATCTTTTTCAGTTGTTTCGATCAGACCGCTTCAAAGTGGGTATCCCAGGCCAAGCAGATGGATGGCGAAGTCTTCGGGATTACCATCCTTCCTGACCAAATGCAGTCACTCAATCCTATTTTGGTTTTGTGCTTTATACCTCTTTTCACGTATTGTATTTATCCTCTGCTAAACAAGTTATTTGGGCTCACTCCCCTCCGTAAAATGGGGATTGGGTTTTTTGTGACCGCCGCAGCGTTCAGTTGTAGCGCTCTGATTGAATCCAAACTCACCTCCGATGGATCTCTCAATATTCTATGGCAGGTCTTCCCCTATATCTTGATCACGGCAGCCGAGATTCTGATTTCAATTACGGCTCTCGAGTTTGCTTATTCACAGTCACCAAAATCGTCCAAATCACTCGTCATGGCGGTTTATTTAGGCTGTATTGCTCTAGGAAACGCCGTCACCGCAATCACCAACGCCGTAATCACCAACCAAGACGGCACCAGTGCTTTGCCCGGCGCAGATTATTATTGGTTTTTCACCATGTTAGTACTAATCGCGGGAGTTCTATTTATCGGAGTTGCCAAACTCTATTGGGGCAAGAGCTTTCTTGAGGCTGACGTGATTTCTGAGATTTCCGAGTGATAGCCTAAAAGTCTTTTCAAACTGTCCATCTTGACTATGATAAAACCCGTAGTTCTACTAATAACTACAGGCCTACAAGCCGATATAAAATATCAAGTTGCGTTATAAAGATCGAAACCCCAGTGTCGATAGCGGTGTTTATAACCAGTCATCTTAAGTCGTTAGATTGGAGAATAATTATGAAGAAGTTCGCCGTATTACTCGCTATTTCTGCAGTCACTTTTATCGCCACTGCGGAAAAAGCTCAAGCCATCCCTGCGTTTGCCAAAGCCTTTACCGAACGATATGTTAGCACTAGCAAAAATGCTGATTTCGTGGCTGCTGTAAAGGAAAAGAAATGCAATTTGTGCCACTTTGGTACGAGCAAAAAAAACAAAAATGATTTTGGAAAAGCTGTCGCAAAGCATTTCAAGAAAACAAACTACAGCTCCACCCGCGTCCGAGAAGAAGCAGCCGCTGTGAAAAAAGAATTTGATGACGGCCTGAAGAAGGTTCTTGCGGAAAAGAACCCGGCCGGTAAGACGTATCAATCTCTAATTGAAGCTGGTAAGCTTCCAGGCACTGTTGAAGAGTAAACACTTCTATCTGCCGACAAATGAACTAATCGGCTCGGTCGTTATTGCGACCGAGCCTTTTTTTTTAAGTCGTGGCAAACAATTCTTATTTCAAGCGTATTCCCATGCAGTGGCTAAATGACTCACCGCTTTTCAGCACGATTAAACCATGCTCCCCCGTCTCAAAAGCCAAGCCACCCGGCACGAGCGTATAGGGCTCCATGCAAATGGCTTCCCGATGGGGTGGAGTATATATAACACAAAATTCACAGGCTTCATCCCATGTATAAACCAGTTGTGTTCCTGAAGACGGGTTAGCTATGGTCGCGGTAGCCTGACTATCCTGAAAAATAATTCCGCTAAACACGTCATCCAGTTTGATGTCACGAAAAGGAACGCCTTTCGACAATGGTTCGGATTCATTCAAGGGTGCAACGTGCCCAGTCGCAAGCAAGTTCTCCAGGTTCCAGCGTTCGGTGACAGGGCAGGTAACGATTACCTCTTCCGCCGCGTCGCTTCCCGTTGGTAAACGGAAATAGGCGTGTGTTCCGAGGCCGCACGGCAGGTCTGCTTTGCTAGGGTTCTTTATGACATAAGTCGCCTCTATACCGTCCGAAACAACGCTATAGGTGCATCGAATCATGAAATCCGATGGCCATTGATTCAACACAGCCGGGTCATCTATCGATGGCTGGAACTCACCCACTATCCGATCCATGGTTGTTTCTATGACTCGCCAGGGCCGATTCAGAACAAAACCATGGATTGCGTTTCCGGCGCCGTCGTCACTATCGATGTGATATTCCTGGCCCCCATAGTTATAAACCTGTCCTTTCAACCTTCCGGGAAACGGAAATAGAATCGGTGTTCCACTCCCGGAGGCACTCGCACTTCCGTTTAGGAAGTTGGGATCAAACCACAACAGTTCGGTTTGATCAACCATTAAGGAAAACAGATTAAAACCTCTTTCTGGGCAAACCTTAGCGACGACATTCCCAATCTCATTTTGAATTTCGATGACTTCCATTTCTTATTCCTGTGGACGTTGTTGCGCGGGGTAGGTATAGCGATTGTACAACACCTTAACTTAGGCGGGACGCTGCAACCATGCAAAAGTACAGGGTTATTAACGTGGAGATTGCCCGTACCAGTCGTTTACGGTTGATTCGCTCTCCAAGAAGCCCTGTCCATTGCTGTATTTGGAAAAACAGTAATACAATGGCGGTGGCAAATAAGGCGGTGGCCGGTAAGTCTTCACCCAGAACATTTTGCATCCTGGGCCGTGACATCGCAAGCAGAGTCCACAGGCCAAATCCTATTTGTAGAAATAATGTAATTAAAACATTGCGAGCGGCCCACCGGCAAATTGAGATAGCAGAATCTCTGCGGGGACCATGTTCATGATGATTGGCCTGCCGAATACCAGCCATGGCGACGTAGGCAAATGCGGTCGTTAACATCGCAAGACTAGTATGCAACAGTCGCGAGAGTGTTTCGTTCGTATATGCGATCGCACGAAACTCTGAACTTGAAAGTTCTTCTTGGGCCGCCATTAACGCTTCAACTTGCGAATCGGGCATGGCAGAGATGACGATAAAGAGAATGGGAAGATGATAAAGCAAGTTGAGCGAGGCAATTAAGAGGACAAGACTTCTAATCCAGAAGGCTCGCCTTCCGCCTTTGGATGTCCGCCATTGAATAAACACAAGAATTAAGACAGCGACGGACGTTAACCATTCGACACCCGCCCACATAAACTTGGTCATCACCAAATGACATCGTTGGTGAAACTCCTCTGACCAAACCACCCCCGCCAGTGCGAAACCCAAAACGCTCCCTATAAAGATCGCGGTCAAGCTATGTTTTATTAACGAACGACTCGTTATCCAAACGGCCTCCTGGTGTGCCTCATCATCTAGTTTTACCATCTTTCGATTTAGCAAAATGACGATCAACGGCAAGCAAACACCTATGCCGACAACTAAAAGATGGAAAGAATGAACAAACACCAATAGGATTTGCATGGAAATATAGCTCGTCGTATTAAATCTTAACCAAAGACCCGTTCATATAACTCCTGATTAAAACCTACCAAAAGAGTTGTTCCGATTTTCATTGAAGGTGCGCGAAGGTTTCCAGTGGGACCAAGCATGAATTTCTTGATTACCTCATCATCCACCACATCAGTTCTCAAATTAACGTTTATTACTTTTTTCCCCTTCGCGGCATAAAAATTTGAAGCGTCCTGAAGGAGACTCCGCGCCTTCTCCATTTGATAAGGGGGTTTAGAGGGTTTTTCAATATTGATAGGTTCAATACCCGCTGTCGCAAGAAACTCTTGCGCTCGATTGCAGCTCGTTCAGCCAGCCCGATGATAGTACCATTCGACGCGTTTGGACATGCGTTAGTTCTCCTGAGCGTGTTTTATGTTTGATAGTCCTAAGATAACCGATCACGAGATCATCGCAATCACAGGTGTGGCATCTAATAAACCTACTTAGGTTCATCGTCCATTTGAATGGGCTTGGACGCATCCACGAAAAAGGCTGCTACCGCGGCTAAAAGGAACATGGCCCCGCACAACTGAAACATGGCGTCCCAACCATAAGTCTCCTGGACCTTGGCTAACAGAATGGGGGAAACAGCCGCTCCGAAATTACCAAACATATTGCCAAAGCCTAATACAACTCCAACGTAAGAGCCACCAACATCCTGTGTAAATGCCCACATACTTGGAACCGAGAAATCAACGCTAAGGGCTATCAAAGCCATTGCCCAAGTAATAGACCAGGGATTATCTAAGAGGGGACACGCTAAGAAACAAACGGCGGCTACCACCATCGCTGCAGACCAAGGAACCGCGCGACCAAACCGCAAGCCTATCACTCGGGCTAGTTTATCTGTCGCGGCGCCGCCGATTAACATGCCCACAAACCCTACCATCAGAGGAATTGCGATCATATCTGATCGTTCAGACATCGATACCTGATGCACCTCCATCAGATACTCTACGAACCAGGTAACAATAAATAACCACCCAATATTTACGCAAAACTGACTTAACGCCGACATCCAAACACTACGGGATTTGAGTATTTTCCCGAGTGGGAGTTTGGCAGCTGTGTTATCGCGTTCTTTGTTCATCCCTATCAGTCGCAATTCGCTTTCGTTAACAAAAGGATGTTGTTCCGGATAGTCTCGCAGCACAAGCCAGACCACAAGAGAGCCGACTAAGCCAATTCCAGCGAATAAAAACAACACCGGACGCCAACTAGCTACATACAGTCCCTCGATCTCTTCGGGGAATACCGCTTCCAGTAAATGCCGGTTTAGTCTTTGCGAGTGCCGCCCACTGATGGTCGCCCCTGATTTCAACCTTGCAATCTGAGTAGTCGCGAATTTATCCAAACTTTTAATACTGTCAAATGCCGTTGCATCGAAAAACTTGTCATCGTTAATGAGGCGAGAAAACCCCAAGGCAAGTTCCTGGCGTGTTAAATCCGCCGTTTTAATGTCACTCCCCGAAATCAACTGACGGCTGATATACGCCACAGGTGCAGGTATCTGATTCTCTTTGGGCTTGTCTAACTCGAGTTTTACTTTAAGAGGTTCCAATTGAAGGATTTGTTCAGTGCTCAAGGTATAAACTTGGGATTCGGGCAGAAATGCAACCAACAACATGGCGCTGAGAATTGGTACGATCGCTCCGCCAATTCGCCCCCCCAAAGCAACGAATCCACTCGCCTTTCCGCGTTGTGCGGGCGGAATCCACCTTCCCACCACGGCGGAAGCAGTAGGAAAGGCGCCAGCCTGACCCAGGCCAAAGGCTGCCCGCGCGAAACAAAGCACGACTAACGACCCGGCCAATCCGACCGTCGCCGCGAAAAATGACCAAATAAGGATATAACTCGTTAATAGCAACCGAGGTCCGAATTTATCTGATAACCAGCCTGCAGGCATTTGCCCAATGGCATAAAACCAGAAGAAAGCGCTAACTGCATAGCTAAAATCCGCCTTTGAAAGGCCAAGCTCCTGTCGAATGTAGGGCTGTGCAATCCCAAATGCGTATCGGTCAACATAAAGAATGATTCCCATTAGCATGCAAGCGGCAATAACGAAATACCTTGTGTTGCTTGGCTTTATCATGTGCGTCGCCTCGTTCAATAATAATTACCTCTTGTTCTATCGTAATCGATGGCTCTGCTGGTTGCTCAACATCTAGTCCATCCATTAGCGGTTTTGAATTGTTAAACAGCGTTCTAATTAGCTAAACTGAGAGAGTCACAGAAAAATACAGCCCGGTACTAACCTCATGAAAATGCTTATTCTCCTACTAACAATCGTCGTCGTTCACGACGTTATGGGAGATGATTATGCACACTTCGAAGCGCAGATCCGGCCGTTGCTAATCAAACATTGCTACGATTGCCATAATTCCGAGGTATCAGAGGGAAATTTACGACTCGATTTACGAGACGGCTTGCTTAGAGGAGGAAACTCGGGGCCTGCTATCGTTGCCGGTCAGCCTAGTAAGAGCCTGTTATTAAAGGCAGTAAATTACCAAGATCCGGATCTTAAAATGCCGCCGGCGGATAGTGGCGCTCGTTTATCACTGGAGCAGGTTAAGCATCTCGAACACTGGATACGTAGCGGCGCACCGGACCCACGTGACGGAAAAGTTGTCGATCAGATAACCAGGTCGGCCCGAGATCATTGGGCATTCCAACAAATCGTGGTCCCTGAGGTTCCTCAAGGTTTTCATCCGATTGACTACCTTCTATCGAAGAACCTAGATTCCAAGGGTTACGCGGTTGTCGAACAGGCGGACACGAAGTCCTTAATCAGGCGATTGGCGTATAATCTGACCGGCTTACCACCTACGCTAGAAGAATTACAAACGGTGGAGTCTGACTTACCGAAACTCATTGAACAATATTTGGCGTCGCCGAGGTACGGCGAGCGATGGGGGAGGCATTGGCTCGACGTCGCCCGATATTCCGACGCCAAAGATGGCGTGCTTATGTACGGTGACGCGCGCATCCGTCCTTTCGCGTATACGTATCGAGATTATGTCATTCGGGCCTTTAATGATGACACGCCGTTCGATGAGTTTGTTAGGGAGCAATTAGCCGCAGACAAAATGCAGCTTCCAATAGGGTCCCCCAAACTGGCTGGGATGGGATTCTTAACACTAGGGCGATTGTTCGATAACAATATCCATGACGTGATTGATGACCAAATAGATGTAGTAAGCAGAGGTTTTCTTGGTTTAACGGCAAGTTGCGCGAGATGTCATGATCACAAATTTGACCCGATCCCTACGGCTGATTATTACTCGCTATACGGTGTCTTCGCCAGCAGTGAAGAACCCCACGATAGACCTCGTATCGCCGACGTTTCGAAGGAGGGGCAGGCATTCGAATTGGCCTATAAAAACAAGCTTAATGAAATACAAAACCGGCAAAGCGAATTGCATGAGAGAACCCTAAATGACTCGAGATATCGAACGACACGACACTTGGTTAAGGCGGCTACAACGGAACCGGATAATCTAGAGACTACTATCTTCTTCCTTTCATTGATAAAGGGCCAGTTAAGACCCCAAATCACTTACGCATGGCGGGAATACCTGGCCGAACACGCTGTATCTGGAGACAGGATTTTTGGTCCTTGGGCCGATATGATGTCCAACCCAACCGTGCAGTCCGCGAAGTGGCGTCAAGAAAACATCGAACCAAGAGTCATAGCCGCTCTTGAGAAGGAGAAACCAACCACCCGCGAGAGTGTTGCTACCGTGTACGGGAACCTCCTCACCAACGCATGGTCTGTTCAGATGGATCTACGAGCCGATATCGAAGAGCTAACGGAACGCCTAGGGACCATCGGCTTAGCCACCATCAACATCGCAGATCTTGTTGCAGGGGGTGACGGTTTCGGGAGCGGTGAAAAGGGGGAGGCTGTTCATCCAGCGACGGGCGAAACGGTGACCGGCGGCACTGCGTCCATTAATACCCAGTTCCCCGATTCATTCATCAAAGCGGAAAATACTTACATCGACGGTGTATTCATCCCCCGAGACTCCGCTTCGCAAGTGGTCTCAAGCACAGGACTGACTATTAGCGATTCCCCCGTTGGTCTCAAAACTGGATCCTGGGACTACATCCGGTATGGTCCCTCGCAAGGGCATACTACCAATTCGATTAACGGGGTTGATTACGGTACCGCTCCGAACTGGCTCTTAGGCCTCCATGCCAACAAAGGGCTCACGATGGACCTTGAGGCTCTCCGCAATAAGCACTCTTTCAAGACGGGGGTTTTCAAGGCCGTGATCGGTCA
>Ga0115011_10000820_pt1 | contig 23497 bp, 35 predicted proteins | sample TroAtlMetagenome_2_FD_88705 | JGI IMG/M metagenome (GOLD analysis project Ga0115011, IMG submission 88705) | Marine eukaryotic phytoplankton communities from Atlantic Ocean - Tropical Atlantic ANT8 Metagenome | ecosystem: Environmental > Aquatic > Marine > Oceanic | place: Tropical Atlantic...
TATGGGACCAGAAGATGATATGTTTCAAGACTTCACAATGCATCCAGAAGACATGCAATTTGTATGTAGAGAACTTCCTATATATGATGACTACATTGATATTGTTGCATCGCAGATGATACAGAAATCAATACCAGGCAAATCTCTTAAATGGGTTGTCTATGAACTTAATACAAATAAGATTGTTGGTTTCATTAGATTTGGTTCACCGACAATTAATTCAAAACCTAGAAATGAATTTTTAGGTAAACCTTTAAACACATTAGATAAAGAAGTAATGAAAAGATTTAATGATTCATCAATCATGGGTTTCAATATCATACCAACACAACCATTTGGTTTCAATTATCTAGGTGGTAAACTACTTGCAGGCATTTGTAATTCACATCTTGCAAGAGAAACATTAAACAAGAAATATAATACAGAGTTCTGTATGTTTGAAACAACATCATTATATGGTTCAAGTAAATCAACATCAATGTATGATGGCATGAAACCATATTTAAGATTTACAGGTTTAACTGATTCAGATTTTGTTCCTTCAATCAATGATGATAAGTATGCATTTTTAAAAGATTGGTTTGAAAATAAGAACAATGGTAATCCTTTAGTTCATGAAGATGCTAGCAGTAGAAAATTAAAGACACAAGGTAAAATGATTTCTATAATAAGAAACTCATTACATAAACATCATAGTAAAATATTAAAACCATTTAGACAATGTTTTATAGATGCAAAGAATCTAACAGAACGCAAAAGACAATATCTAGGAACATATGGTTTTAAAAATGTTAAAGAGTATTTGAATTTAGAAACTGATACATTAGAAAAGAATATCAACTATGATAGATTTGAATATGATAATGTAATTACATGGTGGAAGAAACACGCAGGTAAAAGATTTGATAACTTAAAGAGAGATGGAAGACTTAGAACAGAATTAGAAGTTTGGTCTAAAAACTCAAACATAGACATAATAAGATAGGAGTAATTATGGATGATAATGAAAAGTATGAAGTAGATTCAAGTGATGTTGGATATAGTTCAAGGTGGCAAGATAGATGTCCTACTGAAGCGATTCAAAACTTCGAAGAAATTAAATCACTGATTAAAGAACTTACTAGAAAAGTGGATAAATTATCAAGAGCCCAAAAGAGAAGACATGGATACTAAAATAGGATTCACTTGTGGTGCTTTTGATTTGCTACATGCAGGACATATAGTAATGTTAAAAGAATCAGCACAAAATTGTGACTACTTAATTGTAGGTTTGCAAACAGACCCAAGCATTGATAGACAAGAAAAGAATCAACCAGTGCAATCAGTTTACGAAAGATTTATGCAACTACAGGCAGTAAAATATGTAGATGAGATTATACCATACGACACTGAACAAAGTCTAATTGACTTGTTAGAGTCAACGGATATTCATTTAAGATTTGTGGGTGAAGACTATGTAGAAAGAGATTTTACAGGCAAAGGTCTTCATGAAATTTATTATACAAATAGACAACACTCATTTAGTAGTAGTGGTCTAAGACAAAGGGTGAGCCAATCATGAATATAACAATAGCAAGACTTCGTTCAAATGTAAAATACAATGGACCATTAGAAACAGTATTAGATAGTTTCTTTGAGAATTATGTAAAATGGCAAAGAGCAAATCCACAATACAATTACGATACTTATAATGTATCATTTGATAACACAAGACCAAAGAGAACACCTGAAACTATTAAGTGGGCAGATGTAATAGTCATACCTAGTGATAGTGAGTTCAGGTATCATGGTGAACTACAAATGAATCCAAAAGACTTGGCAAAGTCTAACGAACATATGGATGAGATTAGACCATACTTTGAAAACAAAGATGTTATTATGTTCTGTAGTGATAGAGCAGATACAGAAGAACTATACAGAGAAGAAGTATTTAAAGGTATCAATTTAAAATCGTTCACTAAGATTGATGAGATAGATTTTAGTGGCAACATTCATGGCATGAAGTATCACTTCATAAACACCTTGAAAAACCCCTTGGCGGAAATGGTTGGTACAACCAAAACCATTGACTTTGGATATTGGGGTCGTATGAAACACGGCCACGATAGAGAAAAGACTATACGCCAAATTTATCGAAGTGACCTTTCATGCCAACTTATTGGTGGTATGCCATCAGGCGTAGAGAGAAAATCTAAATGGATAAAAGATTGGAAGAAATTATATCCTTTATTAGAATCTTGTAGAGAAACATTATGTTTCAATTGGTTAGATGAAACTGCAACAACATCTAGATATGTTGAGGCACTTGCAATAGGTATTGTTCCTTTTGTATGGAGAAACTATGACTGCAACAATACATATAGGATAGATAAATGGCAAAGAGTATATACCTTTGAAGATTTTTTAGAGAAGTCATTACTATTAAGAGATGATTCATTTAGAGAAGAGAAGTTAGAACTTGCCAGACAAAACTACGCAGAAGTTCATCTAACAGAAGATGAATATTATGCAGAATTTGAGAAAAGAATGAACAATGCTTTTTAAAGAAGTTTACATGGTGGTTGAGAATCCACAAGAAAAGGATGCAGGTATAGAAATTATATCTGGAGAATTTGAGGGTTTAGTATATCAATATGGTGATGTTCAGTTTGTCGATGGCAAACCACAAATGAACTTTAAAAGAACCATAAGAAGATTGCCAAAAGGTGTAGAAGCTTACGAAGAAGCGTTTGAGGAATTACTAAATAATGGTGAATTAAATAATCTTATGGGCGATATTCTTGTAGAACTTATACAAGAACAAATCAAAAGAGAGGAGAAAGATAAAGATGGAAAGAGTTCAAGCAAAATTCATGATTCTAGAGGGTGAAGGGAAAGACACACCAACTTATCATCTTATCGATTATACTAATACAGATGACCTTAATTCTAAAATATCAACTTTAGAAAGTGAACAAAATTTAGAACACATAGAAAATAAGGAGTTATAGTGGACGAAATAATCAAAGAATATAAATTTAGTGGCGATGTCACTATGGAAGACGGCGAAGTTTTAGAAAATGCAGAATTGTGGTTCAGAATGAAACACACTGATGACGAAGACCTTCAAGGCAAAATAGACCACAAAGAAAGTGAAGGTTTCACTTATCTTGGTGAATCAAGAGAATTAGAGGAAGTATCTGAAAGTGAATAGTGAAGTTTTAAAAGAACAGATTAAAAGACACGAGGGAGAAGTCCTTGAAGTTTATAAAGACTCTTTGGGTTATCTAACTCTAGGAGTTGGTCATTTAATCAGAGAAGATGATGAAGAATATGGTGAACCAGAAGGAACACCTGTTTCACAAGAAGTAGTAGATAGATACTACGATGCAGATTTTGACAAACATGTAGATGAAACAATACATGTTTGCGATAGCAACAACATAATTTTTGATGAGTGTCCAGAGGACATTCAACATGTATTAGTTAATATGTGTTTTAATCTAGGTGCAAATCGTTTAGGTAAATTTAAAAATATGTTAAAGGCAGTTTCAAATGAAGACTGGCAAGAGATGTCAGTTCAAATGGAAGACAGCAAGTGGTATGGTCAAGTAGGTCGCAGAAGTAAAGAATTACAAGAGATGGTTCTAGGTTGTGAAAGTTAAGTGTATTCGCCTAGATACTGGTGAAGTATTAATGGGATATACCAAGAAACACTTTAATGGTGACTACACCATTATGGACGCACAAACATGTATAATGGAGGTAAAAGATGGAAATATGGAAGTCAATTTGGCACCATGGATTCCATTTGCCAAAGAATACACATTCAGAATCCATAAAGGACTCATACAAACGGTCTTTGATGCAAAGCCCCAACTCGAAACTAATTTTAAAGTTGCGACAGGAAACACGCAAAGAGGCCAAGTCAGGAAATAAATTATGATAGATTTTATAGATAGAATATTATCTGCCCAAATTCAACAGGCAGATGCAATGATTGAGAAACATAAAGTAAACATAGAAGTTCTTACAAAGAACGCAAGTGGTGTCGCAGAACATCCAGATATTATGGAAACAGTAGAGAAGGAGTTAGAAAGAATATCTTATTGGAAAGATATTAAGTCTGCTACTCTCGAATTTGATTTCGAATCTAAGAAAAAGACCCTTGTAGAATAGACCAATCCATAGTATAATAGATATATGGATTTTTATACAAATGTATGTCGGTCTCGTGACAAAATTCTCGCAATAGGATACAAGAACGGAAAGAAACAAAAACTTTCTGTATCATATCGTCCCAATCACTTTATACCTTCAAAGAAAGGTTCATCGCCTTACAAGGCACTCGATGGCAGACCATTAGAAGTTGTTAATCTCAACTCAATGGGAGGCGCCAAAAAATTCAAAGACAAGTATCAGAACATAGATGGTTTTGAAGTTCATGGTTATGATAGATATGTTTATACTTACATATCAGATAAGTTTCCAGGCAAAGTAGAATTTGACCCTAGTCTAATTAAGATTGCTACACTTGATATAGAGTGTGAATCAGAGAATGGTTTTCCTGAACCATCACAGGCAATCGAAAAAGTAAACGCAATTTCAATTAAACCATTTGGTCAGAAGTGTGTTGTCTTTGGTATTGGTCCATGGGAAACAGAATCAGATGTAGTCTATTACGAATGTGATGACGAGAAAGAACTGTTGATGAACTTCATGAAGTATTGGAGACAAGAATGGTTTGATATTATTACAGGTTGGAATGTCGATGCATTTGATATGACTTATCTTTGTAATCGTTTAGATAGATTGTTTGGCGAAGACACTCACAAAAAATTATCACCATGGGGTATGTCATCTCAGAGAGAGTTTCTACAAAATGGTTATCAGAAGACTCAGATATTTGATTTGAGTGGTGTCAATGTTGTTGACTATATGGAACTATACAAGAGGTCAACATTCACCAACCAAGAATCATATAAGTTAGATTACATTGCTCATTTTGAATTGGGTAAAAAGAAACTAGACTATTCAGAGTATGGTTCACTTCATACTTTATATAAGAACAACTATGCAAAGTATCTTGAATACAATGTTCGTGATGTTGTTCTAGTAGAAGAGTTAGAAGACAAGTTAGGTTTCTTAGACTTAACTCAGGCAATGGCGTATGATGCCAAGTGTAATTACATCGATACATTCGGTATGGTTAAGTATTGGGAAACAATCATATACAACTTCTTAAAAGAACAAGGTGTTCAGACACCACCACAAAAACGAAATGAGAATAAGACATCTCAAATTGCAGGTGCCTATGTTAAAGAACCAATCGTTGGTGGACATAATTGGGTGATGTCGTTTGACTTGAACTCACTTTATCCTCATTTGATTATGCAGTGGAACATTTCGCCAGAGAAAATGATAAAGGGAAACAAACAAGATGTCACTGTAGAAACTATGTTAGATATGAAGAGTGACTTGTCTGTATGTAAGAAGATGAATACAACAGTTGCACCTAATGGTGTTATGTTCTCTAGAGATAAACAAGGATTCTTTCCTGAGATTATGGAAGTCATGTATGATGAGCGTAAGGCATGGAAGAAAAAGATGATTGACTATCAGAAAGAGAAAGAGAAAACAACTGATGCGAAACGAATTAAACAACTAGATACACTTATCAAGAGGGCATACAACAACCAACAAGTAAGAAAGATTGCATTGAACTCAGCATATGGTTCTATGGCAAATCAGTGGTTCGCCTTCTTTGACCCAAATCTTGCAGAGGCAATTACTTATTCTGGTCAGTTAGTTATTAAATGGTCAGAGAAGATAGTCAATGAATATTTAAACAAGATACTTAAAACAGATAACGAAGATTATGTTATCGCAATGGACACTGATTCAATTTATCTAACAATGGATAAGTTTGTTAATACAGTTATGCCAGACGAAACAGATAAGAATAAGATTATTGATTTCTTATCAAAGGCAGAGTCTAAGATAGAAGATGTTTTAGATGAGGGGTTTGAAGAACTCGCCAATTATGTAAACGCATTTCAACAGAAGATGGAAATGGGTAGAGAAGTTATCGCAGATAGAGGTATTTGGACTGCAAAGAAAAGATACATTCTTAATGTGTATGATAACGAGGGTGTTAGATTAGAGAAACCTAAACTAAAACTCATGGGTATAGAAACTGCAAAATCATCTACGCCTCTATGGGTTAGAAGAAGATTGGAAGATGCAATTAAAGTTGTAATGACAGGAACAGAACAAGAGTTGTGGGAGTTCGTAGAGAAATCTAGAAAAGAGTTTAGAGAATTACCGCCAGAAGATGTTGCGTTCCCTAGAGGGTGTAGAGGTTTAATTCAGTATGCAGACTCTACAAATATATACTCAAAAGGCACACCAATTCATGTCAGAGGTTCATTGTTATTTAATCATAGACTTAAAGAGATGAATCTTACAAAGAGATACGAACCTATTATGAACGGTGAGAAAATACATTTTACATATCTGACGATGCCTAATCCTTTAAATGAAAATGTAATATCATTTACGAGTTCATTGCCTAGAGAATTTGATTTACATAGATTCGTAGATTATGATATGCAGTTCGATAAATCATTTGTTGAACCATTGAAAAACATTGTCCAATTAATCAATTGGAATGTTGAACCTACTGCAAGTCTAGATACATTCTTTGCATAAATAACAGTATGGCATATAGTAAAAAGGTTGTAGAACGATTTGAATCTGTTCTAAACAATCCAGAAAAACATTCAGTTGGAAGATTTGACCCAAAGGCACCTGATATTGCAACAGGAATGACCGGTGCACCTGCGTGTGGCGATGTTATGAAACTACAATTGAAATTAGATGAAGACGAAAAAATCATCGATGTTAAATTTAAAACATATGGATGTGGGAGTGCAATTGCATCTTCTACAATGTTTGTTGATATGCTTAAAGGCAAAACAATAGAAGAGGCAAAACAAGTCAAAGATAAAGAAATCGCTGAAGCACTTGAATTGCCACCAATCAAATTGCACTGTTCGGTTCTTGCAGAAGATTCAATCAGAAGAGCAATACTAGATTGGGAATCAAAAAAGGAGCATAGGCAACACAATTATGTATAGGTATAAAGTTAATATAGTAAAAGTCGTGGACGGTGATACCGTTGATGTAGATATAGATTTAGGTTTCGGCATGTCTTACAAAAAACAAAGAGTAAGAATGTTAGGTATAGATACACCTGAAAGCCGAACAAGAGATTTAGTAGAAAAGAAATTTGGTAAAGCATCAAAGGCACATCTGAAAAGTCTTTTAGAAGTTGGTGATGTAGAATTAGTATCACACGATAAGGGTAAGTTTGGAAGAATCTTGGGAGATTTATTCATTGGTTCAAGTGAAGTATCAGTTAACCAACAAATGATTAATGACCATCATGCAGTTCCATATACAGGTGGAAATAAAGAAGAGATTGAAGCTGGTCATATGGCAAACAGAGAAATTCTTATTGAACAAGGTGTAGTAGTTCTAGAAACACAACAAGAGTTAGAAGTATGATGATAACAATTATGGATGTATTTTACATCCTAATGATTTTAACAATCTTCGGATTCATTATTCATCTAGAAACACAGATGAAAGTTATATTGGAGATGTTAAAACAGAGGTGGTCTTATAATTCGTTAGAGGAAGATTTAAAACGAAAAACAATGTTTGAAAAGTCACTAGACAAATTAGACCCCAAATGATATACTAATACAGTATATTAAAAAATATATATTATGGAGAAGTGAAATATGTCATTTATTAAAGACTTAGTAAAAGCGTCAGGTAATGAATACGCAAGTATCGTTTCCGAAGGCGTTGCTGCTGGAGATGTAGACTCATTTATAGATAGTGGTTCTTATGTCTTCAACGCACTTTTAAGTGGTTCACTGTATGGTGGATTACCTAAAAACAAAATTACTGCAATCGCAGGAGAATCAGCAACAGGTAAAACTTTCTTCGCATTAGGAATGTGTAAACAATTCTTAGAAGATAATCCTGAAGCTGCTGTAATCTATTTCGAATCCGAATCTGCAATCACTAAAGAGATGATTGAAGAGAGAGGTATCGATTCAGCAAGAGTTGTTATTGTGCCTGTAATAACAGTTCAACAATTCAGAAATCAGGCAATCAATATTCTCGATAGATATTTAGAAACACCAGAAGATGACAGACCACCAATGATGTTCTGTTTAGATTCTCTTGGTATGTTATCTACAACAAAAGAAATCGAAGATACTGCTGAAGGAAAAGAAACTAAAGACATGACTCGTGCCCAAATTACAAAGGGTGCATTTAGAGTATTAACTCTTAAACTTGGTCGTGCAAAAGTTCCTATGATAGTGACCAATCATACATATGATGTAATTGGTTCAATGTTCCCACAAAAAGAAATGGGTGGTGGAAGTGGATTAAAATATGCCGCCTCATCAATCATTTATCTTTCAAAAAGAAAAGAAAAAGAGGGTAGTGAAATCATAGGAAATATTATACACTGTAAGAACGCTAAGAGTAGATTGACAGTTGAGAACAGAATAGTCGATGTTAGATTGACATATGATAAAGGTCTCGACAGATATTATGGTCTCTTAGACTTGGCTCTTGCAAGTGGAGTTTTTGAAAAATCCTCAACTAGAGTTAAATTACCAAATGGTAAAACAGAATTTGGTAAAACAATTAACAATAATCCAGAGAAATACTTCACCGAAGAAGTAATGGAAAGATTAGAAACAGTATGCAATCAGTATTTTAAATATGGAAACAACGAGAATAGAAGTATCAATAATCAAGAATCTGATACAAAATGACCAGTTTGCACGGAAGGTAATTCCTTTCCTAAAATCTGAGTATTTTGCCGATTCATCTGAGCAACTAGTATATAAAGAGATTACACATTATTTCGAAAAATATACTAAAGGCCCAACACTCGAAGCACTTCTCATAAATCTAGATAATAATTCATCTGAGTCAGAGAATGTTATCAAGATGTCTAAAGAGTTGTTGGGTTCTTTGCCCAAAGATGAAACGCCTATAGAATGGCTTATTGACGAAACAGAATCATGGTGTAAAGATAGAGCAATCTATATTGCAGTAATGGATTCTATTGAAGTCTTAGATAAGAAATCTCAAAGGTCAACAGGTGAAATACCAGAGTTATTAAAGGATGCCCTTTCCGTGTCTTTTGACCAACATATTGGTCATGACCAATTAGAAGATGCAGAACAAAGACATGAGTTCTATACTCATGAAGAAGAAAAACTTCCATTTGATTTAGAATACTTCAACAAGATTACAAAGGGTGGTCTGCCCAATAAGACACTAAACATTTGTCTTGCAGGCACAGGTGTTGGTAAATCATTATTCATGTGTCACATGGCATCTAGTGCCTTGATGCAGAACAAGAATGTTTTATACATTACATTAGAGATGTCAGAAGAAAGAATTGCAGAGAGAATAGATGCAAACATAATGAATGTTCCTATGAAAGAATTACCAGACATGCCTAAAAAGGATTATGGTAAGAAGATTGAAAGACTTAAAAACAAGACAAAGGGTAAACTTATAGTTAAAGAATATCCAACTGCAGCTGCTCACGCAGGACATTTCAGACATTTACTACAAGAATTAAATATCAAGAAAGATTTTAAACCAGATGTTATCTTTATTGATTATCTAAACATATGTGCAAGTCAGAGAATTAGACCAGGCGCTGGTGCAAACTCTTATACATTAGTTAAGAGTATTGCAGAAGAGTTGAGAGGTGTTGCAGTAGAATATGATGTTCCAATCATGAGTGCAACTCAAACAACAAGAAGTGGTTTTGGTTCTACTGATATTGGTTTAGAAGATACATCTGAATCATTTGGTTTACCTGCAACTGCTGACTTAATGTTTGCACTGATTACATCAGAAGAACTAGAAGAGTTAGACCAACTTGTAGTAAAACAATTAAAGAACAGATATAATGACCCTACCATCTTCAAGAGATTTGTTATAGGTGTAGATAGGGCAAGAATGAAGTTATATGATGTAGAACAAGAGGCACAAGAAGAATTAGTTGATGGCGAACTGTTAATTGATGATAGTATTCCTGTCGCTGATAGAGCCAGAGCAACAGATAAGTTTAACGATTTTAAGGTATAATATGGGAACAAAAGCAAGAGTAAAATTTAGTCACACAGGTGGAGTAAAAGGTAGAAGAGAGAGAGTATTAGAAAGATTGAAGTCTATTAAAGAACCTAACAAAGAACAACTCAAACATATTGAGATATTAGAACAGAGAATAAAATAATGCAGAAAGTTTCATTTGATGATATTGGTGGAGAAGTAATTAAAGATACTTCTCAGTATCTTCTTAAAGATAATAAATTTGGCAAGAACTTAATTTTAAGTAGCACATTTTTAAGAGCGAATCAGATGACCAATGGCCATACACATTCAGGACAAGAAGAAGTATATTTCTTTGTAAAGGGTCACGGTGAAATGGAAATAGATGGTGAGAGATTTAAAGTAGAGAAAGGTGATGTTGTTTGCATTAATGATGGTGAATTTCATAAAGTATTCAATACAGGACATCTCGCCCTAGTTTTTTTATGTGTATTTGATGGAGGAAGAAACCACTAATGGAACCATTTGTTCAGAAACAATTTGATGAGTATCAGGCGAATAGAGTCGAGAAAGAAATATTGCCTAAAGAAGAACTCAGAGATTTGATAATCAAAGATTTATCATTTGTTTCTACAATGGGTGTGGCAGAATACACCTTATATCAGAAGTATCAAGAAATACATTTGAAATATCCATCACAAACTGTATCAACATTGTTTGGTGAAGAAACAAACTTTGTTAATGAAGACCATTTAAAATTAATTACAGAAACAAAAAACAACATATGGTTTCCTAATTCGTATGAAGACTTTGAGAAATTAGAACCAGAATTAGTATATACAGATTCAGAGAAAGATAGACAAGCCGCTGGTTCTCTTACAGAGAGATGGAATTGTTTAAGAACAATGACACACAGCCAGAAGAACTCATCTAACATAGGGCGTAATCTACATTACATTGTTAGAGATAAAGTCACAGGTAAATATCTTGGTGTCATTTGTATTACAGGTGACTTCATTGACTTAACACCTAGAGATAATTACATTGGTTGGGATAGAGAATACAAAACAAACAGTGGTAAACTAAACAATAGTGCAATTGGTTCAAGTATCTTACCAACACAACCATTAGGGTTTAATTATACAGGTGGTAAACTAATGGCATTGTTATGCACTGCCGATGTAATACAGAAACAATGGGAAGAAAACTATGGTGATAAGTTAGTTGGTATGACTACAACATCACTCTATGGTAAATCTAAAACAGGTGGGTTATCACAATACGATAGACTCAAACATTGGAAGAAAATGGGCTATAGTCAAGGTTCATTATCATTTGAGATGACCAAAGACACTGAAAGAGCTATGCTTGATTACGCAGAACATCATTTCAACGAGAGATACTTTCTATTGTATGTTGCTAAAAGAGAAAGTGGTCAGACATTAAAGAGAGACCATAGAAATCGTATGAGGCAATTTATGTATTCACAATTGAAGATACCTAAAGAGTTGCAGAAGAGTGACCATCAAAGAGGTATCTACTATTCCACATTCTATGAGAACTCACGAGAGTTTCTTAGAGGTGAGATAGAACAAGAACAGTTGATTAGAAACTCAAACGATGGTTCAGTAGAATCGTTGACTCAATTGTGGAAAGAAAAGTATGCTGCTAAGAGAATAAATAATCTCATGAACGCAGAAAGACAGAATTTAACTGAAACACTTTTCTACGATGACATAATAGGTATGTCATGGGAAGAGTGTAAAGCAAAATATTTAGGAGATGTAGGACGATGAATGTATTAGATATGATACCTGCCAAGAAAAGAGGAGTTTTAATTCCAGGAAGAAAGATTAGAGTTGGCAGAGATGAGTATAGAGAATTTACTCAGAAAGTTGAAGAACTTGCTGAGAAAGGTCATGAATTACCACACTTGGTAGAACATGAGAAAGATGCAGATATGTTTGTGATAGAACTTTTGGGTGATGTAGACCTAGAAGAACTAGACAAAATTGCAGAAGGTTAATGGGGCTGTAGCTCAGTAGGGAGAGCGGGGCCTTTGCAAGGCTCAGGTCGTAGGTTCGATTCCTATCAGCTCCACCATTTTAGATAATTATGGAATACGAGATAAAAATGATTGCACCAAGATACGCACAAGGTTGTTATGATGTGCAACATTCTGGTGGAGAGTTTCAAGAGTTGACTTCTGGCCTTTGGTCATTAGATACTTGGAAATGGATTTCTCACAATTGCAACGATACTTTTATCATTACAGATGAAGATGATAGAGTTCTTGGTTATTGGTTGGGTGTTATACAGGTATGCAATATACCTGATGATAAGGAAAGACATGGTAAACTTAGTTGTTGTGCAATAGATGTATGTGTTCACAAAGAAATGAGGTCAACAGGCATCATGAATGAAGTCATGAAAACAGTATGTGATTATCATGAATCTATCTATACTTGGACACATGTAGATAATGTTATCGCACAAAACATCATGGAGAAATATGGTTTCATTCAACACTCCAGACGAAAAGACTGGTTCGCACCAGGCGAAGACTCTTATTATTACACTTTCGATAGAAAGAATTACGAATAAAGACTTGACAATGGGCCCTACTTTTTAGTAGGATGGATGCATGTTGAGAAAGTTATTAAAAGTTATATTTTGGGTATCGTTATTCTGTATCGTATATCTAGGATTAATGTTTTTCGCATATAATAGTATTTCATAAGGAGACCAAGAATGGAAAAGGCACTAATAGTAAACACACAATATCTAGAGAACTATGATTTAGATGGTGGTAACGCTTGGAAGTTTAAAGGTGGCAAAGAGTATGTCATTTCATTTGGTGTCACCAAAGAGATTTATGAAGAAGATGCATATGGTAAGGGTGAACATTCTTACTATGAATGTCCTGAGGTTAGTGAAGCAACTATACTTGCATTAATCAATCAATTAGGTAATGCATCTAGTGGTGGTTACCAAGAGTTTGTAAAGTCTTGGGAAGTGACAGATTTACCTTCTGCACTTACAGAACAAGAACTTTCTTGGTATCATGATAAAGAGGCCTACGAGTGTTTCAAGGCAGAAAGAATGTCTTGGAAAGAATTAGAACAACAATTAAAGGATACAAGAAAAGAAGAAAGTTATGCCTAGATTAACAGTAGTTTTTGATGTAGATGGAACAATCGCTGATGTCGAACATAGAAGACATCTTGTAAATGGTGAGAACAAAGATTGGAAAAATTTTAGATTAGCAACTGAAAACGATACACCTGTTCAATGGGTTTGCGATATTGCAAAAAGATACATTGCACAAGGTGATGAAGTTGCTTTCTTTTCTGCAAGAAACGAATCAGAAAGAGAGATTACAGAAAGACAAATTTCAGAATGGATTGGTGATGGTCATAAAGGTGTCTTTTTAAGACCTAATGATTCATACGAACCAGATGAGGTTTTTAAATCAGAACTCGCAGATAAATTTGAAGAAATGGGTGGTAAAATTGACCTAGTATTTGACGATAGAAACAAAGTCGTTGATATGTGGAGACAAAGAGGAACCACTGTCGTTCAAGTTGCAGACGGCGATTTTTAACTACTAAAAAAGTGCAATTATTTTCGCCAAAAGGTTGACAATGACAGCACTTTTTTAGTAGGATATCCATAGTGAGATAACACTAATAGAAAAAAACAAGAAGTGCTTGAAAGTTCGACCTTCTAAAAAATAGAGAAACTTTACTTGACAAGAATTTAGTTCCTCATGAACACCGAAAGGGTTTCGAAGTCATTAGAAAACAGTCACGAAGTTCAAAAGTCGCTGAGAGGTCGCAGGTTCGAATCCTGCCATAACCAGGCGTTGTGTGGAGAAGTGGTCCGAATCTTTCTGAACTGCTATTGGTTGATTTAGTCAACTGAACATAAAGCATAAGACTTATCGTAAATCGTAGAGTTTGTGGGTAAGAACACAACAGTGAGATTAGACCTAGTTCTTTTCAATATAACTGATTAACTACTTCACTATTCGAGCGAGAGCGGTCATAGAATCTTTTTTACTAGACTTTAATGTAAAAGTTAAAGGCGACATCCTAGGATGGTCCGGCGAAAATCGTTAGTATCAAAAAATGAAAGTTTATATTTTGAGTCGTTAGTGTAAGGGTAATCAAGAATGGAGAAGCTTGAAGTTAACCAGACTCCCTGAGACCTTTTAAACGAAATATAATACGAGTAAGTAAGAGATGACAAAAGAACTATCATTGACGACTCACGGCGAGGGCATTATGTATTCCTGTCGGTATAAGGGTTAAATTTAGAGTTGTGGACATGATAGAGTGGTGATATACGAATACAAGAAGGAAGCGTGTTTACTGATTATTGAGATACAAGAGAATAGACTCAAGCGTTCAATAATCAGATAGTCGGAGACCTATACAGAATCCGAGCGTAGGGATAGTTCCTGAGTTAGAGTATGATGATAAGTGTATGGATGTGAGATGCAAAACAATGGTTGCTTGCAGTGTTAGATTCTCGGAGAATAAGAGAGTATAGTCGTCTAACAGTTAGTAGGGAGATTTAATATCTCGCTCAGGATGGAAACGAAACAGTGGTTCGAAACACCGAGTAGTTTCTACAGAACTTCACCTTTTTAAGTTGATTTGGAACAGAAGGTTAGTCGCCTTTGCAACTAGAGTTGCTACAAAAACAAATGACGATTGTGAGTCAGGAGACCAACAACTAGAATGATGATTCGACACTGCTGAAGAGTATTGGATGCAGACATCATTTCGAATAACCCACCTCTTTGAGGTGGGTTTTTTTGTATGGAAAACCACCTATACAAAATGGCTGCTTTTCTGTTATAATAAATAGTAATATGAAAAATTTAACAACAATTCTTGTATCAATATGGTTTTTGACATCATGTTCTACATCAGTAATACTACCAGGCCTATGTTATGATGATAGAGATGGAACATTTATGTGTCCACAACCAGATGTTCCTATAAAGATAGACCCAATACCTGAGGTTCCATTAGAGATACAAGAAATTCTTGATTGTGAGGAGGAACATCCACTCAACGATAAAGAATGTGTGATGATAGCATGACTAAGAACTTGAAACCAGATGAAGTAATTTCTTTAATCACAAAGAAAGTTCAAATCAAAAAAGATTTGAGAGAACTTAGAAAGAATAAAGAAGACCGTAAAGCTGATATTCTTCAGCTAAAATTAGAGCAATTAGAAGATAAATTGCACTCCCGACCGCTAGCAAAAAACTAAATAGTCCATAGAAACACAGGAGATTTCTATGGGACATTATGCTGACGCAAAAACTAGATTAACAACTTTTAAAGAAGGTCACCAACGCAGTAGCCAGTTATTTGATACTAGTGCTTCATCTATGAACATTAAGTTTAGAGATGGAGATGGTAATCCAGACGATACTCTTTTATATGATTACACAGGCACAGGTGGTATAAAGGGTGGTCTAACTGCATGGCGAGCTGCTAATGGTTCAGTTAGTTCTGGCACAATGTATGATATGTGGAATAGGGGTATAAACACTATGTCTGATTCAGACTACGCCGCTGAGAAGGCGAAACACGACCAGACAGTTGCAGATACAGAAGCTGATATTGCATGGGTGCAAAAGATTATAGATAACGGTGAGGACCCTACCAACATTTCTTAAACTATAAAAAGTCATAAATAGTAGTATTACACGAACATTAAGATAAAAGTGATACTACAAAATGGCAGCAGTTAAAAACTTACATTTAGAACATCTAGAAGACGAAATCATCAACAATGGTATTGATGGTGGCCGAGCTGCAATTAATTTTCTTAGGTCTTTGAGAGATATGATGAAAGGTACCTCAAAGAAAAAAGTTAATATGACAGTTAAATGGGATGGTGCACCTGCAATATGGGCAGGACAACATCCAGAAACAGGTCAATTCTTCGTTGCAAAGAAATCTCTCTTCACAAAAGCACAACTATATTACACCTCTGAACAAGCAATCAAAGATGCATCAGAACTATCTGGTGACTTAGAAAAGAAATTCATAGAGTCATTTAAGTATCTATCTAAACTTTCCTGGAATAAAATCTTACAAGGTGACTTGATGTTCACCGATGCAGATAAGAAAATGGAAGAGATAGATGGTGTAAACTATGTCACATTTCAACCAAACACAATATTATATGCCGCTGATATAGAATCAGATTTAGGTTCTGCCATCGCCAATGCAAAATATGGTATAGTATTTCACACCACATATGAGGGTGCAACTATAGAAGACCTTGGTGCTTCATTTGGTGCAGACATATCTACATTGGGTCATAGTAAAGATATATGGATTGATGATGCAACATACAAAAGTGTTGCAGGTAATTCTACTCTAACTGCAAAAGATACAGTTGCACTAACAAAGGCATTATCAGAAACAGGTAAATCATTTCATAAGATTAAGAAACCTGCATTAACAAAGTTCATGAAAGTTCAACAGGCAATACAAACTAAAGGTGCAGGTGGAACATATAAGACATACATGAATACACAAATAAGAAAGGGTAAATTTAATTTATCTTACAAGGCATATCTAAGTCATTTTGATAAGTATTGGGAAGACAAAGTAGTTAGTAAAGTCAAAATGGAAAAGACAAAAGAAACAAAAAGACAAATCGGTAAACAACTTAGAAGAGAGATAGTTGGATTAAAGATTTTAATAACAGCATTAACATCGTTTCAGACAAACATGGTTGGTGCAAAGAGTTTAATAATAAAAGGTCTAAACACTATCAAAGATATTGGGACATTTAAAAAGACTTCTAGTGGATTTGAAACAGTAAATCCAGAAGGATATGTTGCAATAGATGACAGTGGTAAGGCAGTTAAGTTAGTAGATAGAATGGAATTTTCATTGAACAATTTCACTGTCGCTAAGAATTGGGATAAGTAATGAAGAAAAGTTTTTCACAACAAATGGACTATCTTACAGAAGCGAATCGCATGTATGCTGGTCTATATCGTAAACATAAAGGTATCTTCTTTAGAGGAGAGAACGAAGGTGGTGTCACAGGTGTAGGGTTTGGCGCCTTGGGAAATGGTACCTATCTTACTTGGAAAGAATCAACTGCAAAGGCCTATGCCAATTTTGGTAAAGGAAAAGTTAATAAATATAAGATAAAGAAAGGTTTAAAGATTGCAGATGAAATGGGAAAAGAAGTAGTCGCAGTCAAAAAGATGTTAGGGTTTGAACCATGGGACTATACAGATGACCCACAATTCAATAAGATTTTAACATTTGAATTAAAGAGAAAGAAATTTGATGGCGTTATCAGTGATAACGATATGAAAGGAATAGTTATATTCGATAGAAAGAATCTAACTTTAGAAAAATGACAGTAGAACAAATATTAGTATTATCAGTAGTTGTTGCTACAGTATGGGCACTATCATGACACAATTTATTAGTGAATATAAAGGACAAGACAAGACAGCAGAAGTCATACTCAACAATGGTGTATGGGGTTGTAATTTTTACAAGGGCAATGAACTCATAAAGACAGAATTGTATGAGGGTCATTCTGAATCATATGCCGAAGACGCCGCTGAGAATTACACATTAGGTGTAAAACAATTATGAAAACATTTTTAGAACATTGGGTAAACGAACAGACAGACCAACTGTTTGAGGCAGGTGGTAAAGCTGCTGGCAAACTTGAACTGTTAAAAACTCCATTAATAAAGGCAAGAAGTTATGCAGAGAAGTTATTCTCAAAAAACGATATGGAATTAGATGAACAACTACCTAACTTTGATAAGAACTATGATTTGGCACAGAAATCTGCAAAGTTAGGATTTGCACAAAGAAAAGATATGCCAGTTATAGACCTGAAAGATGTTAAGATGCTTCAACTTAGACTTTCAAAAGGTTCAATTGATATATCACCACCTTTTGCACCGAATGAAGTTCCAGATAATCCATTTCCACAAGGTTTAGACCAAAAGACAGGAAAGAAATGGGTCACACAAGGCCTTCAAGTTTTTGATGGCGATGCAAAAGATGATGTTGTCAGTGCTAAATATGGCAAAGAGTCAGTTGGTAATTTGAAACCAATTCAAGCACAAATATATTTTGATAAATCAATTAAGAAGATGTCACAAGTTGGTGTTGTAGATTCTAAAGCATTTCAAACAAAGAAAGAAAATGTTTATATCATATCATCAGATAATAGAATCATAGATGGCCATCATAGATTTTTAACATCAGTATTGATAGACCCTAGATTAAAAGTAAATGTGTTAAAGATAGATATGCCAATTAAAAAACTATTAGAGTTGACACTGGCATACACTGATGCAATAGGAAATGTAAGAAACAAATGAAGACATTAGATACATTCATAAGAGAAGCGAAAGAGAAAACCGCTGTGTTTTCTTTTGGTCGTTTCAATCCACCAACAACAGGACATGCCAAACTTGTAGATGTATTGAATAGACTTGCAAAGAAAGTTGGTGGTGACCCGATACTATTTACATCTCATTCTAATGACAAGAAAAAGAATCCTTTACCACATAAACAAAAGATAAATTTTTTAAGAAAATTCTTTAAGAAGAAAGTTGGAGTTCCAGATATTGCAGCCAGAACAGTATTTGATATTTGTAATGCATTACAAGAACAAGGTTATACAAATGTAGTTATGGTTGTTGGTTCAGATAGGGTAAAAGAGTTTGAACTGTTATTAAAGAAATACAATAAAGTAAAAGGCAGACATGGTTTCTATGACTTCAAGAGTATAGAAGTTGTAAGTGCAGGAAATAGAGATGCATCTGCAACAGATGTTTCTGGTATGAGTGCAAGTAAGATGAGAGCAGCTGCAGAGAAAGGTGATATTGATTCATTTAAACAAGGTGTTCCGAGTAAAAGATTTGGAGACTTATTATACAAGGCAGTTAGAAAGGGTATGGGTATAAATGAAGAGTCACACCTACCACACTATATGCAAGAAGACTTAATACAAGAAGGTGTATATGACCCAGGCATTTTCAAGGCAGTATTCTTAATGGGTGGACCAGGTTCAGGTAAATCAACAGTTGTTAAACAACTATCACTCAACGCATTAGGTTTAAAAACTGTTAATACAGATAAGGCCTTTGAAATAGGTTTAAAAAAGGCAGGTCAAACTTTAGACTTGGCGACAGTCCCAGCAGATATTAGGGACCCTATAAGAAAACATTCAAAGAGAATAACAGGTAAGACAATGGATTTATATCTTCAAGCTAGATTAGGTCTTGTCTTTGATACAACAAGTGCAGATGCAAGTAAAATAAAAGCATACATGAAAAGACTAGAAATTTTAGGGTATGAGAGTAAAATGATTTATGTTTCTGCCTCACTAGATAATGCATTGAAAAGAAACAAGGCAAGAGCAAGAGTATTGCCAGATGAAGTTGTTAGAAATGATTGGGAAAGGTCACAAAAGAATCTATCTACAATGAAAGGAATATTTAAAAAAGATTTGATTACAATAACAAATGATGATGATTTGAAAGCATTACAATCACAAACAACTAAAATGTATGGTAAATTATTATCTTGGTCAACATCATTTCCTGGCAATAAACATGCAACTTTGTGGAAACAAAGACAATTACTACAGAAAAAGAGATAAATAGTATTATGGCTAAATTAACTTTCAAAGAACATTCTGCATACAAAAAATCTGATGAAGAATTTGTAAAAGTGGATTACAAAAGACTTTACGAGAGTCAGTATCCTAGTGAAGCGAAACTTAGTCCTGCAATCGCCAAAAAGATTAAACAGATTAAAGGTATCACTAAACAACAGGCAGAAATACTTTTAACAATACCACAACCTACACTCATGACTCTAATACAACAAATGAGTCAACTTACAATGGGTGAGTCTAAAGTATCAAGTTCTGTTAAAACTCAAGCATTGAAACACATTAATAATCTTATGGATTTACCATATGGTTCACCTGCATTTAAGAAAGAAAAACAGTCTTTAAATAAAATACTTAAAAAACATAATCTATCGTATGATAAATTATTTTCTTTTGATGAAGAATTACAAGAGAAATCAAAACTAGTCACTAGTGTTGAACAAGTATTTGACATCATATCTAGAAAACTCAAATCAGAAATGGGTAAAAGATATAAGAAAAGTAAGTCAGATGGACTTGCATTTGTTAATTCACTCGCACAAATAGTTGGTATGAAAGCAACAGATAAGAAACAGGCGCCTAATAAAATGTTCTTAAAAATGGATTATGAACTAGATGAAGCAGTTAAACCAAACAAGAAAACAATTACTTGGGCAACAAAAAAAGTAAAAGAACTTGATACTGTAATCAATCAAATGATTAAAAATAAAATGCCTAAAGAAATATGGCAAAGTCTTCAAAAGGTTAAATTCAATTTAGAAAACTTCATAGAAGACAATTCTAATCTAGTAATGGGTGAAAAACTAGATGCAGACTCAGATGCAGGTGATTATGTAGATGATTTCAGAAAGTCAGATGCACCACAGTTTAAAGGTAAATCAGATAAAAAGATACAGAAGATGGCAATTGCCGCCTATCTAAAGAACAAAGGACAGAAGGAATAATGAAAACATTCAACGAATTTCAAACAGAAGACTTGCAAGAAAGATTAAGTCCTTATGAATTAAAACTTATCAATCAGATGTATGATAAGAAAGGTAATCAAACTGCATTTGGTAAGGCAGTTATGAACTTTAAAAAGGGTGATGACAAAAAGGCAATTCTAAAGAAACTAAACTCTATCAAAGAAGAACACGAAGATGATTTTCAGTTAGATGAAGTGGCTTCTATTCTAACCAGACTTAAAATGGCAAGAGCTGCTCGTAAGAGTAAGGCAAAAAGAATCATAGGTGCCAAGAGAGCAAGAAAGAAAATCAAGATTGATAAGAAAACTCTCATGAAAAGGGCACAGAAGAGAGCAAGAAGTATTCTTTCAAAAAGAAGACTTAAAGGTGCAAAACTATCTGATTTGGGTGCAGGCCAGAAAGTCGCATTGAGTAAGTATCTTGCTAAAAAGACTGCAAAAATTAATAAAATGTCGAAAAAACTTATTAAAGTCGTAAGACAAGACGAACTTGCTAAGAAGAGGGGTAAGAAAAAAGACCCACAACAGAAGATTAAGGCGAATAAATCTGGAATACCAACTAAAAAGTAAGAACTAAATATTAATATAATTTAAACTCATAAGGATTGAGAACATATAAATAACTATATCATGGATAAACAAACTTGGAAAGAAAAACTTGAAGAAGTCCGAGGTTTTAATAAACCTCAGGAAGTAGATAATGTAAAATTAACTGAGCAGCAGGAATCAGATGAAATCGAAGAACTCCTTAAAAAGGAATTTGAAGAACAGACAGAGGTCCAAGAGGAGAATTTGGAGTCACTCGAAGAGAAGAGAGATAGACTCCAGACAGAACTTAACCAAGTAAATGAAGAACTTGCTCAACAAACTCAATCAGTTGAGAAGTCCATCGAGAAACTAACAGAACGCAACATGCTTGGTAGACTTGCCAAGTCATTACGACTTAACGAACAAGGTAAACAGAAGATGTTTAATTACTTCGAGAAAGGGGAAATCAAATGAGTATAAAAGACTTATCAAATAAATTACTAGACGACATGAAAACTATCCTCGAAGGTGGAACAGTTGTCGTTGAAGATGCATCTAATGACAAATCAGATGATGGCGAGGGGCTAGACAAGGCAGACCCTAAAGCTGCAAAGAAAAAATTCAACGATAGAAAAGACAAAGACATCGATAATGATGGTGATGTTGATTCATCTGATGAGTTTCTACACAAAAGAAGAAAGGCAATATCTAAAAAAGTTGACGAAGATTCTAGTGTAGAAATAGATAAAGATGATGAAGAAGATGACGATGTAGTCAAGAAACCAGAAGACGATGAAAAGAGTAAGAAATTACTAAAGACTGGTAAAGGTGGTAAATATCTAAAGTATTCAAATCTACTTCTTAAAAAACAAAAAATGTCTAAAGATGCAGACATGACTGCAATCAACAAAGAAATTTCAGCAGAAAGAAAAAAACTAGGCATTAGTGAATCAACTCTAGAAGATTTACTTATACATTATCTTCCAGAAGATGAAGAAATAGAAATAAATGAAAAAGTTCTTTACAAAAGTCCTACAGGTTGGAGTTTTGTAAAAGATGATAAAGATGATGCAATAATATTAACTCAATCAAAATCCTCATATTACCCAAGACCTTTTACGAAAATGACAAAAGACGATTTCAAAGTATTACAAAGAATCATAGGCCAAGTAAAGGTATAACAATGGCAGGCAATAAATCAGATAACGGTGTTCATGAAATAGGAACAAATGATATCCTTGCATCTTACAAGGCAGATACACCAGGCGAGATAGAAACAAAATATCTTGAAAATGTAAATGAATACATTAAAAATGGAAAAGAAAAACAAAAAGAACAAGTGAAGGCTTCTTTCGCTATGATATTTGATAATCCATTACAAGGTTATCCTTACAACGAACAGTATGGTATGGATAAAACACTTGAAGAAATTGAATACTATGAAGAAACAGTTGATGAAGCATATTCAAAGAAAGCAAAAAGTGGTGCAGAAGTTGCTAAGTTAATGATGAAGAAAAAGTGGACTGGAGAAACTTGGAGACGAAACACAATGCAAGGTTTTGCTAACAAAGTTAAGAAAATGAAAACAATCACCGCTGACCAGTTAGATAAAATGTTACCAGATTATATTTCTGGTGGAGATATTCATGCAATGTTTGAAGGCCAGTTTTGGGGTCAAGACAAATGGTCAAAATCTATAGACAAAAAACTGAAAAAAACTCATGTCAGACTAGTTAAAGATGGTAAGGGTGGCATGTCTAGAGCGACACTCTCTAAGAAAGATAAAAAGAAAATTGCACAATTAAAGAAAGATGGTTACAAAGAAGTTCCAATTGAAGCATTAGATTTAGAAGGAGTTAAGTAATGAATTTATTCCAAGAAGCAAAACAAGTATTAGATAAAGATGGTAAAGTAAATCCATTGGGACCATATGGTAAGGGTAAACTTACTGGTCGTGAAATATCTACTTACTTCCGTAGAAACAAAGTTAAAGACGCTCAAATCAAAAAGGCAGTAGAAGTTGCACTTGATTTAGGTGGCGCACACTCAATCGCATCACAAGAAATAAGAAAGTTCTATGGCGATAAGATTTATAAATCAAAAGAAGTTCAGACTGCATTAAAGTATGCCAACGAATCAAGACAACCTGGCATGCATGTAGAA
>Ga0115011_10000821_pt1 | contig 23489 bp, 13 predicted proteins | sample TroAtlMetagenome_2_FD_88705 | JGI IMG/M metagenome (GOLD analysis project Ga0115011, IMG submission 88705) | Marine eukaryotic phytoplankton communities from Atlantic Ocean - Tropical Atlantic ANT8 Metagenome | ecosystem: Environmental > Aquatic > Marine > Oceanic | place: Tropical Atlantic...
ATGTGGGTCGCGAACCCTGATACGGGTGATTTGGAGCTGACAGCCAAACCACTGCCGATTCCCCGAAAGCCCGCCCTCGATGGCTGGAAAGGCCGTCCGTCGATGTGCCTGATTACGCCGGGCGCCTTCATGATGGGGAGCCAGGAAGCCGAAAAGCAGCGCATCGACAACGAAGTGTACCGAGAGGTCCGCATCACACGGCCATTCTTGCTGTCCACTACACCTGTCACCCAGGCGCAATATCGAATCCTCATGGGCTCGAATCCCTCTGCCCACGTGGGAGATGATCTCCCCGTCGAACGAGTCAGTTGGATCGACGCAATCCGTTATTGCAACGTCTTATCGACCCGCGAGCGGCTCATCCCCTACTACGACATCCACGACGGGGGCCGTCGCGTTTCAGTGGTGCACGCAGCAAACGGGTTCAGACTGCCCACCGAGGCCCAGTGGGAGTACGCCTGTCGAGCAGGGTGTGAACGGCGTTTCTCCACGGGCGACCGAGTCGAAGATTTGACGCGCATCGGCTGGTTCTCGGGCAACACTGAGACCTCTCGCCCCGTCGCCCAGTTGCCGGCCAATAGTTGGGGCCTACACGACATGCACGGCAACGTATGGGAGTGGTGCCACGACACCTATGGTCCCTACGGGCGTGGACCTGTCGAAGACCCCGTCTCTGTAAGCCGGAGCAAACGACGAGTTCTCCGCGGCGGCGCACACAACACGCCGGCCTACCTCGCACGATCCGCCGCCCGGTTCGATGCACCCTACGATGCTGCTGATGGCGACTATGGCTTCCGATTGGCACTCCCGGTGGAGTATCAACCCACTGCCGTCAATCGACCGGCTATGACCTATATCCCGGCTGGCGAGTTCGAGATGGGGGACGGGGAAGAAACTCGCCCGGTCCAACTGCGTGAGCCATATCTGCTGTCCACCACGCCCATCACTCAAGCCCAATACAAGACCGTTCTGGGCAATAACCCGTCACACTTCAAGGGGGGCGACAAACCCGTAGAAAGTGTGACTTGGTTCGATGCTGTGAGCTTTTGTAACGCCCTCTCGATTGCCGAGAATCGGGCCCCGGCTTACCGAATCGATGGAACCCGAGTGGAGCGGCTACCGGGCGCCGATGGGTATCGACTCCCGACGGAAGCCGAATGGGAATACGCCTGCCGCGCAGGGACCCAGACTGTGTATTGGGCGGGTGATCAGGAGATGGATCTCGAGCGCATTGGCTGGGTGAAAAAGAATGGGGGGGGCATGACTCACCCCGTCTCCCAAAAACCCCACAATCCGTGGGGGCTCTACGACATGCATGGCAATGTCTGGGAGTGGTGCCACGATTGGTTCGACAGCGTGGCCACAACGCCGACTGCCGATCCCTTTGGTGCCGGACGAGGGACCCATCGAATTCAACGAGGCGGTTCCTTTAGTTGCCCCGATGAAAAGTCGGCAGCCGCACACCGCGGAAGTCTCGTGCCCAGTAAGTGCTATGACGATCTCGGATTTCGGGTCATGCGACCACTGGGGTCTTCGGCCAAGCATGCGGCGCGCATGCGGGCCGAGTCGGCTTCCGCCCAACCCGCACAGGTCGCGCCGGGTCCCGCCCTCCCGACCACCGACAATCGGCCGGCGATGATGATCCTGCCGGCAATGCGGTGGACCATGGGGAGCCCTAAAGACGAACAGGGTCGTGGAACAGACGAGACCGTCCACGAAGTGGAATTGACAGAACCGATTTTGATGGCCACCACGCCCATCACCCAGGCGCAGTATCAATCGGTCATGTTGTCCAACCCCTCCCTCTACAAGGAGGATGACCGACCCGTCGATTCTATGCTTTGGAATGACGCTGCGCGGTTTTGTATCACCCTGTCCCTGCGGGAAGGCCTCGAACCCGCTTACCTCATCGGAGATCAGAACATCATCGTGGCCGTGCCTGAGTCCGAGGGGTATCGCCTCCCGACAGAAGCTGAATGGGAGTTTGCCTGCCGGGCGGGTACCACGAGCGCATACCACTTCGGAGACACCGGCGATCTCGGGTTGGAGCATTTTGCCTGGTACGACGGACCGGAAAACGCGTCGTCTTTACCCGTGGCAGAAAAGCAAAGCAACCCGTGGGGACTCTACGATCTCGCGGGCAATATCAGTGAGTGGTGCTACGACTACTATGGCCCCTACACTGGGTCGACAGTGCGCGATCCGATGGGACCGGAGCGGGGCGAAAAGCGAGTCGTTCGGGGGGGGCATTGGGCGTCCGCCGCACCAGAACTCCGGTCAGCTCGACGTGATGCTCTCGACCCCATGACCCACCGACCCACCGTCGGTTTCAGAATCGTCCGACGCGCGCCACGAATCGATGAAACGCCTGATCGGCCAGCCCTCCGATACCTCCCAGCAGGCCGTTTCGTGATGGGAAGCCCACCCGATGAAATTGGGCATATGCCCGATGAGAGCCTCCGAGAAGTGATCTTGAGTCGGCCCGTTTTCATGGCGGAGACCTTGGTCACTCAGGCGCAATTCGAAGGCATCACGGGGAAAGGGCCATCCCACCACCAAGGGAGCAATCTCCCCGTCGAACGAGTGAAATGGTTGGACGCCGTGGATTTCTGCAACGCGCTCTCGGCCAAGGAAAAGTTGAGCCCCGCGTACCGCAGAGAAGGAAATCTCGTACACCTCGTAGAGGGCGCCATGGGGTATCGCCTCCCCACGGAAGCTGAATGGGAATATGCCTGCCGCGCCGGCACCTCGGGCCCCTATGGTGACGACGGGCAATCAAATGCATTGGAAGAGTTCGCCTGGTTTACGGAGAACTCGAAGCGTCGTAGCCACCCCGTCGGCCAAAAGCACGCCAATGGATGGGGCCTATACGACATGCGTGGAAACGTTTGGGAATGGTGCCACGATCTTTATGAGAAACATCTCCTGGGTCCGGCGATCGATCCCATGGGGGCACCGCTCGACCATCGACGTCAGGGTGGCGAACGGGAAACACGCCGGGTCAGGCGTGGGGGCTCGTTCAATAGCCGGGCTCACCAGCTGCGAGCAGCCTTCCGTGCACGAAACGAACCCAACGAAGTGTTCAATAGCGTCGGATTCAGGGTAGTCAGACCCATCCAGGAATGACGACGGTGAGGCGATCTACGCCGCCACCGAAGGCTGCACCGCAATCGGAATCGTGTTGCGCGAAGCGGCCAACTCAATGGCAACATCCAGAGGGCCGAATAGAAGGGCTGCTGCGTCGTCGGGAATTATCCGATTCCTCTTCGCTTCTAAGGTAAGCCCATCACGAAACCGCTGGATGAGACGCCACATCGGGCTCCGTCGACCTCGCCACACATCCGTTTGCCGAAGAACGAGGCGGAGCAGCGGCAAATAAATATCTGCGCTCAGCGCTCGACGGAGAATCCGAACCCGTCGTCTGTCCTTTCGTGAGAGAGCCCCTTCCGGGGCTGAATATAGGGTGAATACATCGCGTACGAAGCGATTCAACACCTTCTCAGAAACGAACCGAGTCATCTCCACACCTCCTATGCTGCGACCGACGGTTCCACGCAGGTCTCATAGGATTCAATTGGCTGAGAACCACCGAAAAATTCCTTCGAGCCAAGAATTTATCTCACCGGTAGGTCGTGTTCGGCCTCGAGGGGCCAACTGCCGATCAATCTCAGGTGGGGTCGGCCGAGGGATCGGGTAGGGGCACCTCGAGCGCATCGTATAGGTCGAAAAGGATCTCGGCATCGAGGGCCGCATAAACGAGTTGGGCCGTGATGAGAGGGCGCGTCAGCCATGCGGAACATTGTTGGGATTTGTCGATTCGACAGCCGAGTTCTCGGTCGCACACTGCGGCCAGACTATGGCCCCCAGCGATCTTTCCATGACGTATCTGGGAGACACGCATGGTGTCGTAGATGTTCTCCACCGGTACCCCGACCCCGCCCAATACCCGTCGCTCGAAGCGTGCGTTGTGGATCAATTTCGTAGGGCCGTCTGCACCCATGATGGGGATGAGTACGTCGAGTGAGTCGAGGCTCAATACGTCGATGAGATAGGTGGCATCCCGCAGACCGATCTGGATCAGTGCCAACTCTTGGGTCTCGGGGCTGGTCTCTACGTCGAGCGCGATTAGATCCGTGGTGATGATTCGGGTGCAGATCTCTCGCAAGCGATCGGCCTGCCGAATCATCTCATAGGGTCGTCGGGGTCGACGAAAGGGGCGCTCATCCTCATTCACGTCGGTAGCCTGCCTTGGGACGTGCCCGGAACGCAACGATTACCCCACCCCATGATGCTCACAAGCCTTCTCGAACCATCGTAGAGAGTGCTCTCCCTCCACGACCGGTCGCGTCTGGTCATGGCGCTGACCCCATTGGAGGCTGCCGACCCCGTGCAGTCCGACGAGACCCATGAGCGCCCACTCTTCTTCAATGGAAAGAGTGCGCCCATAACCGGAGAAAAATGCTTCCGATTGAGCAGGTGTCCAAAACACCACCAGCTTGACCAAGTCCATGAGCCAGGTATCAGGGCGTGATTGACCAAAATCCAAGACCGTGAGTCGGCCTTGGGAGACCTGCCAATTCCACGGTGCAAAATCACGATGGCTGGGGACCCGTCGACCAAAATCTCCGCGCAAGATGAGTCTCTCTACGGTGTCGTGCACCGTCGAAGTCATCGACCCTCCCCGGTTTCGGCTCGCCTTCGCTCGGCGAGACACGGCCTCCCTCAGAGGGAGAGAATCGAGATCGTCATGGGGCAGACCATGAAAAGCCGCGGCAAACCGACCCGCCGCCTCGAAAACGTCGGGGGACGCCCCAAAGGTGGCTGAATCACCCTCGACGTACCCCAATACCAGGGCCCCGGGATCTTGCCGGGGACTTCCATGAAACGACGCGGTCCATTGTGGCAATTGCGCGGCCCATTCCCGGTAAGCGTTGCGCTCACGGTTTGCGCCATCGGGAGAAGGATAAAGCTTGAGGACCCCGAGTGGACGATCACACCTTTTTCCCACCCAAAGACTTGCCTGCTCACTCGTCGGAGCAAGCCGATCCCATTTCGAAACACCTCCGAACGTGCTCTCGAAATACCCAATGTGCACCGACGTGGGAAACTGTGAAGTTGGACTCATGCTCTCAATTTCGGTCAAGATGGCTTTGGATACAAACCCGTCACCGACATCGACACGGGCCATCTACGTACCCTCGTTGACTTGACCAAAGCGCATTTCGTGTTTTTAGTCTGATCGACAGACGACTATCGGAGCCCATATGGAGCTATTGACCAATATCGGTGCGGGTATCCTCGGAGGCTTGATCCTCAACATCATGCCCTGCGTCCTCCCGGTGTTGGCCTTCAAGGTTCAAGGGTGGGTTCACCAGGCCGAAGCCAGCCAGCGGGATCGTCGAAAAGACGCGATGGCCTTTTTGGCCGGAACATTGGTCACTTTTGGTCTCTTCGCCGGCATGGTCATCGCTCTGCGCACATCAGGACAACACCTGGGGTGGGGCATGCAAATGCAGAACTCCGGGTTCGTAGCGTTCCTCGTGGCTCTGCTCTTCGTCTTCGGCCTCAATGCAGTAGGCGTTTTCCAACTCCACTTCTCCATGGGAGGCGGAGGCCAGCACAAAGAGGGTCTGTGGACCTCTTTTTCACACGGTGTATTGATTACGGTGGTCTCCACCCCGTGCTCAGCGCCCATTTTGGGGGGAGCCACCGCCGCCGCCTTGGCTCAAGATGCCGCGTGGTACGACACCCTCTTCCTCTTCTGGTCCATCGGATTCGGGCTCTCCTTGCCGGTGCTCGCCGTCGGCTTCGTCCCGGCCGCATCCAAGCTCATTCCCCGACCCGGAAACTGGATGAATACCTTCAAGTACCTTGTTGGGTTCACCCTTTTCGGGGCGTCGATTTGGCTTTTCGAGACGCTTCAAAAACAGCTCACTCCCGAGTCTGCGAACGACTTTTTGTGGTTCATGCTCTGCCTGACCATCGTCGTCTGGCTCAAAGAGAAGATCAGCTACATGGACGTCTCGCGGGGGCGACACACCCTCAATCAATTGGGTCTCTTGGGCCTCTCGATCGTCTCCGGGATCTTCTTCGTAACGCTCGAGCCCTATGTCGAACCCGTGCAGGCGCCCCCGCCGGTGATCACGGCAAGCAGCAGCGGTGAACTGGGCCCCGTGCCCGATAAAGTGCCGTGGGTACCCTTCAACGGGGAGCTTCGAGCCGCAGCAATGAAGCGCAATCAGCCTGTTTTCGTCGATTTCACTGCCGACTGGTGCGCCAGTTGTAAAGTCTTCGAGAAGACCCACATCGAGGTCGCGTCCATTCGAGAAAAGTTGCACAAAACGGGGATTCTCCCCGCCAAAGCAGACTTAACGCGGGACAATAAAGAGCTTTGGGGACTCCTCAACGAGATGGGTCGGTCAGGGATTCCTGTCTACGTGATCTACCTCCCCGACGGGAGCTACGATCTACTGCCCGAAGGGCCGCCATTGTCCCTCGCCGAGCGTCTGGACGCGGCGGCTGCACGCTACCCGCGTTCACAGTTCAAGGACGGTTGAGCCACCGGCGGCAATCGGCTGTGCATTCAATGCCGTCACACATTTCTCCGGGCTGAATCTCATCATCACCGCAGGTATCTTCCGGATACTCCAAGGCACCGATGTCCACGGCATCGCCCTGTGGTCGACGCGCACCCACGACGTCTACGCCGAGGTTGACGTCCAACGGGAATGCATCCAAGAGCGGTGACGCAACATCTGGACTGAAATCACCGGCTTCACGGTCTCGGAACAGGGGATCTGCCACCACATTCTCTCCACTGTGCGTCCGCGCCTCGATCGCATCCAACCCCTCGACCCCCATGATGATCCCGTCTGGTCCGAGGTATTGGGCTGCATCACAGCCCCAGAGCGCGTTCCCGACCATCTCATCGCGAACGCGGGCGTCGTCGGCGATACACACCCCACCCGGTGAGGTGACGATCGCGTTCCCGGCAAAACCACCGATGGAATCGGCCAAAGACTGCAGGCCGTAGCTCGTCCGCGCCCCCGTAACGACCACGGTGTTCAGGCGGGCTGCATTCTGCCCTTCGAGTAGAGCACCTACGACCGTTGCCGTGGAGCGCAACCAAATCCGACACCCTTCCAAAATCCCTGTCGGCGAGGTCATCCGCACACCCACGATAGGGTAAGCGAGCGGTTGGTCTTCGTTTACGATGTCGCACAAACGAACCACAGCCCCATCGTGGGTCACTTGGGCCCCTCTATGGACCGTAGGTTCACGACTTCGACGGCCATTTTCGGGCGGGAATCCATTGCAGCCGTCTCGGCTACTCACACAGTCAGCGTGACTGCGCCAGCAACCGCAGGGATTACTGCCGCCAATCCCACCTGGCTCTCCCCCTTCGCCATGTCCATCGGGCACAAAAATGGAGACGGCGTGGAGGTCGACCGCACCCAGCGCACCGAACCAACTGCCTGGTGCGCCGCCATTTCCACCGTTTCCACCATAAGCACCGGCTTGGCAATCATCGCGCTCGAGAGAGGCATCTCCACCAAGTCCGCCGGGACCGCCGGTACCGGCCCGACCTCCACCGAGGATGACCCCATGGAGGCGTGCTTCGGCGTCCACGGTCTGCACCACGACGACAGAACCGCCCCGACCGCCAACGCCACCAGGTCCACCGTATCCGCGAACGCGTCCATTGGAGCGGCCATCACCACCCTCTCCCCCGCTGCCGCCCAGACCAGCTTGACCACCCCAAAGGCTCGAGTTGATCACGATGGTGGGCCCTCCGACGCGGAGCGTAATCGCGTCACCCCCCACGACTCCCTGTCCGCCGGCACCGCCACCCCAGACACGCCCTTGGCAGGGTCCGCAGCACCCGCCGGGATCGAGGTGGAGTGACTCGGCATCCTCGCCTGCACTGCCCGAAAGACCCGGACCCGCCTCTCCTGCGTTTGCGTTCAAGCGGCTGATGAAGGCCCCGGACGATCCAACGCTTACCGCCACCCGCGGCACGACCGCATCGCCGATGCCCTCATCGAGGATCTCGACCTGATCCAAAAAGGCGGGTGTATTGCCGGTGAGAAGGACTGCGGGACTGATGACCCCACCATAATTCTGACTGACTTCGCTCAGATGGCCGCCCTCTGAAAGTCGAATCTGACCGCCTCCCACGGTGACGCGGGCGACGGTGCAGGGCTCGGTGAGGGTGAGAGAACTCACCTGGCTACGGCCCGTGACCACAGTAAAATCTTCGGCATACCCGCCAAAGACCGGCACGTTGGTGCTGAGCACGCCATATCGACCGGCAGCTGCCATGATCACGCGCCCTTGCGCTTCGGCCACTTCGACGGCGTGCTCGAAGGTGCGAAATGGGCGCGCAACAGTACCGGCCGCGCCGTCAAAACCACGCAGACGGCTTACAAAAACAGCCTCATCCACAAGGTCCAAAGCCGTCGAATCTCTACCGTCGCAGCTTTCATCACGGCCGTTATCGGGAATCTCTAGGGCCCCGGTCCACCGCCAGGGTGCGGCATCGTCACAGTCGCCATCGACTTCACTTTGACCATCCCCGTCATCATCCAGACCGAGTTCATCAACGATGCCGTCACAATTATTGTCGAATCCATCATCGACGCGCTCACCTGCTCCTGGCCGAATCACCGGAGAGTGGTCATTGCAATCCCAGGGCTCCCCACCACACGCAAAGGCCCCATCACCGTCTTGGTCCAAGACATCGACGAATCCATCACAATTGTCGTCTACGTCATTGCCACACGTCTCAGCGGCGTCAGGGTGAACGGCCGGGTCGCCGTCGTCACAATCAGAGCAAACATCAAAGCCATCGCGGTCAGCATCCACGATCTCGGGGTCGAGGCGGCCATCACAATCATTGTCGACGCCATCGCAAAGCTCCCTCGCATCGGGGGAAATGAGCGGGTCTCCATCGTTACAATCGTCATCATTGTCGGCGTAGCGGTCTGGACGTTGGCAGGCCCGCGTCGAAACCTCAGGGTCTCCATGCCCGTCTTCATCTTCGTCCGCATAGAACGTAACGAGGGCGCACGGCCGCACCGGGTCCGAGGTGAGCTCCAAGCTATCCTGTCCGTCACTGACCACCGCCACGCAATGCCAGGGCGCGGTGTCGGTGATATCGGGGGGCAAAACCGCTTCGTTTCCGGCTGCAGCGCGCAATCGCCCGAATCGATACCAGCGATAAGTGATGGACCATTCATCGCCGTCGGGGTCCTCCACCAAGGGTTCGACCTGGCAGTGCAGCGGCGTGTCTTCGTGTGCATCCACGGGCCCTAACGAGATGGTTGCCGATGGTGGGGTATTGAGAATGAGTACAGGGGTGGCCGTTACCGCCTCACCTTGGGCCTGACCATCGTAGGGCCGTACGGTCACGGTAATTTCGTGACCCCGTCGAGTCAGCGCTGAATCTAGAATCGCCGACTCGGCAATGTTTTCATCGCCACGCAGCCATACAAACCGGTAGCCGGGCTCGTCTCCATCTGGGTCCGCCCACCCCGTGACCTCGGCTGCGAGAGCATCCCCCGTCCGGGGGTCAGGTGGGACGATCCGCACTGTATCGATAGACGGCGCGCTATTGGCCACGACCGACTCGGCTGAGACCACCTGACCTGCGTCCAGTCCATCGAACGGCTCGACCCAGCACGCGATCAGATCACCCGACTCGAACTCGGCATTCAACTCAACGCCTTCACCGGCCGGCTCGTCATTAATGGTCCAAACCACGCGTGACTGATCATCGTCGCCTTCCAAATCGTCATAGCCTGCATACTCACACCGGGGCTGGTCATCTATTCGGATAACGGCCGGTTCGATGGAGACCGAATCGACGGAGGGCGAACGATTGGTCACCACTTCGGTGACGGTCAACGTTCCACCCTGACCATCGGGGTCGGCGAGGGTCGCCCTACACGTAATGCGTGCACCATCGATCAGCACGGCTTCGAGTCGCGGACCGATGCCCATCGGCTCATCATCGACGGTCCACGCATACGTAGAGCGGTCCTCATCATCATCGGGGTCTGAGAAGCCGATCACACGACAGTCAACGGCAGCTCCACGATGAGGTGGAGAGGGCTGCAGACGAACGCCTCGAGCTGTGGGCAAAGCATTTTCAATGGTGACCTCGGCGAAGGCTGGCTCACTCTCGTCTTGCCCATCATCGGCACGCGCGACACATGTCCAGGCCTGGCCTTTGGCCGTATGCTCGGGGGCCAATTCCGGGCCGGCGAGTTCAGTGGCTTCGCCGTCTAACCGCCACACATAGCGATGTTCGACTGGATCGGCATCGGGATCGACTCCCGGCGCCGTGAGGACACAGGTAAGGGAGTCCAAAGTCGTGGGACGCGGGGGGACGATCCGGACCGATGGAGACGAAGGGGGCCGATTCGGCACCGGGGCTGCGTCCGGGTCTGGTGCGGCGTCGACGATGGGCGCAGGCGCTGCGTCGACCACCGGCTCGGGTTCGGCGTCGACAACCGGTTCGGGCGCTGCGTCGACGATGGGCGCAGGCGCTGCGTCGACGATGGGCGCAGGCGCTGCGTCGACGATGGGCGCAGGTGCTGCGTCGGCCACCGGCTCGAGTGCCGCGTCGGCCACCGGCTCGGGCGCTGCGTCGACGATGGGCGCGGGGGCAGCGTCCGGCATCTCGGGTAAGGCTGCGTCCATCGGCTCGACAGCGGCGTCTGGCTCAGGAGCCTGGCCCGCATCTTCTGGCGGCTGGACCATAGCATCGGGCAAGATGGGGACCTGCGCATCCCCGATCGGCACACCCGCATCACCGGGCAAAGCAGCATCGACTCGGATGGGCGCCTCGGCATCGGTCGACGGGGCTGCATCCGTGCTCAGACCTTCGTCGAGTTCGGGAACTGACCCCGCATCACCCAACGGGGCTCCCCCGGCATCCGTGGACAGCGACCCATCCGCCGACGACACAAAACCATCGACTTCGACCCTTGAATCTCGTCCACCCGAATCCCGCATCATGGGCAGAGAGGCATCATCGAAATGCGCCGCATCGATCCCGGTCGCGTCGGGGCCTGCATCAGGTAGAGTCTGCCCCCCGTCATCGCCGTTGAGCGCACCATCGATTGTCGCTGCGTCTATGACTGAACTGGATGACGACGAGGGGGTCTCACCGCATGCAAAAGAGCCCAGTAAAATGACCAACGGATAGCTAAAACGCCTTACGCCCATGCGCGCCTCCCCGGATCGAGGCGCGTACTTCAACACATCCTCAACAATGTCGCAAAGCATTGATGTGCAAAGATCTTTTCCGATTTTGCGGAGCATCGGAGCCCACAAAACACGCGGGTTTGTGACGATGACCTAGGGGTAAAGGGTGCCTCTTTGGGCAAGCAACAAAGATCCTTTAATCACCCAAGACCCCCATTTCCCCAAGCCCAAGAGAGCTGAGGCTTGCCTTGCTGAGCAATGCCTCGGCGAGTACAATTGATTTGTCTGGGGAGGCATTCATGAAGAAGGTTTTTCGAGTTTCCAAGCAGGGGCTCACGCGATGCCCGCGATGTGCTCGACACATCTTCCTCGAAGAGAATTGGCGAGAGACGCAGTGTCATTTCTGCGATGCGCGACTCCTGGCCGTCGGACTCCAGGGTCCAACACCCGCCAAGCCCGTTCTCGGCCGCAGTCGATCCAATTTGATCGCCGCCGGTCTCCTTTCCGCTTCAATTGGCATGGCCGCCTGTGATGACAGTGGTGAGCCCGATGCGGATGCCGGTGCAATGATCGAAATGGGGGTTTTGGACGCTGCACCCGATCTGGCTGTCAATGTCGCCCTGTACGGTGAACCGCCCGTCGGTGGGATAATGCCCGAAGTCGATGCCGCCCCCGAGCCGGAACCCCAACCCGAATACGGGGCTCCGCCAGTACCCGAGCCGCCGGTGATGGATGCGGGCGTAGACGCAATGATCGATGCGGCCCCCGAACCGGAACCACAGCCCGAATATGGGGCACCGCCAGAGGTCGACGCAGAGGTCGAACCCGCACCCGACCCGGAACCACAGCCCGAATATGGGGCCCCACCGCAGCCAGAGGAAGAGTGACCCAAACCCCTCTCGAAGAACGGCCCGACAAGCTTCTCCGTCGCGTAGACACAAGCAGCCAAGAGCTCCAGCCACGCTATTGTGTGTGGGAAATTACCTTGGCGTGTGACCTGGGCTGCAAAACCTGCGGTTCCCGTGCTGGAAAGTCTCGCCAAGATGAGTTGTCCACGGCCCAATGTTTGGACACCGTGCGTCAACTCGAAGAGATCGGGATTCGCGAGGTGACCCTCATCGGCGGAGAGGCCTATCTCCGCGAGGACTGGGACATCATTGCGGCCGAGATCACCAAGCGGGGGATGGCCGCCACGATCACCACCGGTGGTCGAGGAATGAGCGCCGACCGGATCGAACGCGCCATCGATGCTGGTATCTCCAGCATCTCCGTCTCCATCGACGGTCTCGAGCGAACTCACAATCTCCAGCGGGGCGCGCCCAAATCCTGGGAATCAGCCTTGGCCAGCTGCGAGCGTATCGCGGCCAGCCCGATGCGGCTGACGACAAATACACAGGTGAATCGGCTATCACTTCCCGAAGTCCCCGCCATTGCCCAGCTCCTGATCGACCACGGCAGTAAGGCTTGGCAGATTCAGATCACGGTGCCGATGGGTCGTGGGGCGGATCGTCCTCAAATGCTGCTGCAGCCCTACGATGTCTTAGACTTCTTTCCGCTCCTGGCCTGGACCAAGGACAACCGACTCACCCCCGCCGGCGTCGGTCTCTTCCCCGGAAACAACGTGGGCTATTTCGGACCCTTCGAGCAGCTACTGCGTTATGGCGGAGGTCAAGGCGCACACTGGTCTGGCTGTGGCGCCGGCAAATGGTGCATCGGCGTCGAGGCAGACGGAAAAATTAAGGGCTGCCCCTCGTTACCGTCGGACGAATATACCGGGGGCTACACCCAAAATGATTCGATCTTGGAGGTCCTCGAAGACGCGGTCGAGGTGAACCAAACACGGCTGCGGACAGTGGACGACCTCTGGGGATTTTGCCGTACTTGCTACTACGCCGACGTGTGTAAAGCCGGCTGTACCTGGACGGCGCATTGCACCTTGGGTCGACCGGGAAATAATCCCTATTGCATTCATCGGGCTACGACCTACGAGGCTGAAGGACGCCGTGAACGCTTAGTCCATCGGCGCGCGGCCCCGGGTGTCCCTTTCGACTACGGCATCTACGAATTAGAGCTAGAGAACCTGCCGCCGGCTGGCGACACGCCCGCAACAATCCTCGGTCATCCATTGGATCACATCCTCAACCTCGATTGGCGCGACGGCAGTATCTGGAGCGACGCAGAGCTCAAGGACATGCTCAAGCGGGCACCCAAGCTCTTCGGCATCAAGTAGTCGACGCCACAGACAAATCTCGGAGAATTTGAACGACCATGGCAGAATGGCGCCATGAGCGTTGGACAGATCTGGGATGAAGCGGCCCTCGAAGCCTTACCCGCGGGCGAATCAACGACCCTCGAGTTCAAGGGGAGTCTGATCCTCGATCGGCAACGAACTCCTGTGGACAAACTGCGGTTCATGCTCTCGAAGCAAATTTCCGGATTCGCCAATTATGGCGGAGGTCTACTGATCATCGGCATGGAAGATCCCGAGCCGGGGCAGGTGGCGGAATGTGACGGCGGCGTGCCCTTGGTGATCAAGGGCCGCCAATCGACTCGCGAGTGGCTGGAGAGCATGATTCCCGGCCTTGTCGAACCACGGCTTCGCGATTTTGACGTCCATCTGGTTGCGGGCACCGACGAGGGGAAAATCCCGGTAGAGCGGGGCGTTGTGATCATCGAGATTCGTCCGAGCGCCCACGCACCCCACCAAGCCCGAGACAATAAATATTACGGACGGATCGGGGGAACCACGCAGCCCCTTGGTCACCAAATGGTCATGGATATCGCCAATCGCCGGGTACATCCTGACGTTCAATTGGGCGATTTTTTCTTCGAGCGCAATACGAGTACGACCGAGGACGGCACGCCATACGAAGAGATCAGACGGCTCAGATTCGCCTGCATCAATACGGGCCGAGTCGTCGCATCTAACGTATCCGGTGCACTCTACCTCCCCGAGAGTTTCGTCGTGGAACCCTTCCGCGATGGTTTCAAGTCAATGGTGGACGGCACGCGTGTCTGGGTCTTCCTCTTCTCGAACTTGACCAACAAACCGCGCGCTGTGCCGAGGGGCGTGTCCACCTTCCCCATGGGACTCAATACGCACGCGCCGGATTTCAGCTACTTCGAGCCGGTCCTGCCCGGTACCAAGATCGATCTCGGTATCCGTCTACAGCGGATCACCCCATCATCTGCCTGTACCGAGTCCATTCGATGGGAGGTGTATGCCGACGGCGCACCGGTGAGTGTAGGCGCAATCGAACTGACCGAGATCGAACTGCGCGAGATCGGCACCATCACCAAGGCCGCCTCCAGCGATTCAGCCTCGGCGACGGACGAGCCAACGAGCGGGTCGTAGAACCTCTGCCAACACCAGGGCAATATTCCACGCGTCATCATGTCCCCGATGGTGAGTCCCCACCAGGGTGTGACCGTGCCTTGCCATGGTCGCCTCGAGCTCTTCTTCATTCTCGAGTCCATAGACGAGCGCGTGCAGGTTTTTCACGTTGAGATGGGTCCGACCCATGGGAAAGGGCACCCCACTCTGCTCACAACATCTTTGCAGCATTCGACGGTCATAATCGCCGAAACTCGCCCAAGTCCGGCGACGACTCAGATACGTGTCCTGTAGAATCTTACAGGCCTCAGCCAAGGTCATTCCGGCATCTACATCGGCTTGAGTCAGAGTGGTCAATTCGGTGCAAAAGCGGCTGACTTTGGAACGTTCCGGACGAATCAAAAGACTACGCTTGTGGGTCCGTTCCAGCGTCTTGAGATCGAGTACGCAGAGTCCGATCTCGATAATCTCTGACGATTCACCTGCGGGTGGTTCGTCGCGCCAACACGTCGCTTCGAGGTCGATGATGAGGATCTCGTCCAAGAGTCGCCCCTTCGTCTTCATTTGGTTCGTGACGACTGAAGGCGCCGGGACGGGCGCTGGCGCCGAACTCAACTCCGGAAAAAGGGGCCCTGAGCGCACTCTGATATCGACGGCAGGTGGATCCACGGGATCGAGATCATCGAGTTCACTGTGATCTTCGGCGTCGATGCTCTGGTCATAGGTGGACGTGATCGAAAACCCCAACTCCTCCGCCGAGAAGCCAATGAGCGAGCCATCCTCGGCGGGTGCATCTTCCACCACCAGGCGGGCCAAGGTGCTCAAGTTCATCCCGCGTTCCACTTGCGAGATCCAGGTTCTGGGCAGCGACTCCACACCACAGAGCGCCCCTAAGAGTGCGCCTGCGAGGGTCGCGATGCTATCGCTGTCACCGGGTGTGTTCGCCCCCTCCAAGATTGCAGCCTTGGGGTCGTTAGGATGCCGCGCGACGAGATAGACGGCTGCCGCGATGGCCTCGTGCGCAGCCCAACTGCGCAATCGATCCAAGGTCACCTCGGGCCCAACACCTCGACGGGCCTCTTCGATGGCCTCCGACATCATGTCGGCCGTCGTCGGACTATAGCGACGGGCGGCCTGAATCATGCTGCGGAGCAGATCGTCTATTTTCGTGCCTTGAAGGGCGAGACCCGTCCCCACAGCCATGGCCGCGCATGCGGCTTGAGCGATGGGGTCACCGTGGGTCAGATACGAATGCGCGACAGCCCAGGTCTCCGCCAACTCGAGGTCATCGGCAAAGATGAGACCGAAAGGGTACGCTCGCATTACTGAGCCGCAACCGCCCGCCGTGGGTCCACCGGCCTGGGACCAGTGCACGCCCTCCTTGAGGGCTGTACAGCCGTCCAGACACGCATTCCCTGGGGCGCGATGGCCACCTTGGGGATCATCCATCCAAGAGATGAAGAGATCGGCGATTCGACGCATCGTACCGTCTAGGGAATCTCCAGCCGACCGACCGTCCAAAAGGCCGACGAGCACACACTCAGCCATCTGTGTATCGTCGGTATACGGGGCAAATCGACGCCCTTCGGATTCCCAAAAGAGGGTGAAATCGGTCACTCCACTGGGGCCATATTTAGCGTAGATGTCCTGCATCGAGAGAAATTCGGTCGGATGCCCCATCGCATCCCCAATGGCCCCACCGAGCACGGCCCCTAAACATCGACTGATCCGATCCACTTCATCGGCCGAGTCCGCCATCGGCCTCGGGAACTCTTCCACGAAGCGTCTTTGTGCCTCGGTCTCCGGACACGCTGGCCCACGGGCGATATTGAGATCGTTGAAGATCACATTCGATTCGACACCACGATTGGCCATGAGACATCCGGCAATGGTGCCGGTCCGACCCAAGCCGCCAAGGCAATGAATGGCCACGGTGCGACCACCGGCCAGATTCGATTCGATGGCCCGCACGAGCCCCTGAGCCTGAGCCAATGTCGGTACGTGCTTGTCTGGAATCGGTGATCGAATCAGATTGATGCCCACCGCTTTACAGGCGGACGCCAACTCCGGGGTGTCGATGGCTGCAAGTTCACTGTCCGTGATCAAGCTGACGAGCACCTCGACCCCATGTTGACCAGCCAAAGCCGCGAGGTCCGTCGCCAAATCCCGGGCCCAAGGTGCGCCCGAACTCGATGGACACGTCTTCCCCGGCGCAAAGGTGAGCGCTACTCGCGCCCCGTTCGGCAGGTGGATCCAGCCGACCTCGATTGGGTCTGTCTCGGATGTTCTCGGCGTCACGCGGGCCCCTCGATGTATAGCTTCCCGATCGATGCGACCGCGGTTTGCCCCCCCACGTCAACCATCATGGGAGCAAGACGAGCTTTCCCACACTCTGTCCTGACTCGATTCGTCGATGAGCATCGGCCACGGATGCCAGGGGAAAACACTCCACTGTAGCTGGATGAATGCGGCCCTCTTCGACCCAGGTCATGAGTTCGTTCATGGCCAACGCCAAGAAATCCAAACGATCAAAGAGGTAGCTCAGGTTAAAGGCCAGAACGCTCCGACTCTGAGTCGTCATGTCGAGTGGGTTGAAGCGGGGAGTCCGTAAATAGTCGAACGCCAATTTGAGCCAATTGGGGCGACCGCCACGCCGGGGAATCATCGTGTGAAAGCCGTAGACAACGAGCTTACCCGCCCGCCTGAGGTGGGCGTAGCTCTCAGCCAGCGTAGCGACCCCATTTGCGTCGCAAATCACATCATACCCGTCCGGTGCAATCGACTCGGCTCGAGTCCAGAGAGGTTCTTTGGATTTGTCGATGGCATGGTCGACCCCAAGCTGTGCGAGTGTCTCCAGTTTGTGGGTGGCCCCGACCACCCCGGTCACTTCGCAGCCCGCCACCTGGGCCAATTGAACCAACGCACTCCCCACACCACCGGCTGCCGAGTGGATCAATATCTTGGCCCCGGGACGGGGATGGGCCAACTCGAAGAGTGCGAAATATGCGGTGAGGAAGACGGCCGGAAAGCCGGCCATGGCCACGGGGTCAACAGACGATGGAAGTCGGAAAACATAAGGGCGCCGAACCGCAACCTCAGTGGCGTATCCGTTGAAGAGGGTGACAGCGAGCACGCGGTCACCCACGGACAGATCATGGATGTCCGCTCCAATGGCACTGACGCGGCCGGTCACCTCGAAACCTGGGGTGATGGGCCAGCCGACAAAGTCCTTTGCTGATTGGTACAGGCCCATTCGCACCATGCAGTCGGCGTAATTGACCCCACAAGCCTCCACGGCCACGACCACCCCGTCTGGGGTCGGCTGTAATGGCGGGGCATCCTCGAGTTGGAGCCGGTGATAGCTCCCAGACCGATGAATGACGATTTTGCGCATTGGGGGCCTCACTTTAGCTGCCGGGTGAGAGGAGTTGAACTCTCCTCTCGCCCGGTGCGAGACCCTCATCATGCGCGTGTTCGCTCGGGGCTGCCAAGGTGGACTGACTCTAAATTAAAGACCCTGACGAATCTCAGCACAGGTGGCCGTATCCCCCATGCGCTTGAGTTCGAAGGTGGCCGACTCGACCTCGAATGCGGGCAGATTGCTATCGAGCAGGTCAGTCTGAGCATCCGTGCAGCGTTCACCATCTTCGCGGATGCAGCCGAAAGCGCGTTGCTCGAGTACCAACGAGGCGGCGCCTTCGGCAGTGTCACAGGAGGTCAAGGTACCGTTGAAGCCAATGATGTTCCGCAGACCCAAGAAGATCCGCTCTGCGCGTTGGGTCGCATCGAAGATGTCGACGCGAGGATTAGCGTAGTCCGGCCCCATGGCGGAAAACGAAGTCACGCCAGGCAAAGTGTCTCCGTCATGATCCGCGCTCTCCAGATCTCTTCGCGAGTTGGGCCAGGCTGCGGTCATGTCATTCATGGCGGCCCCCAAGAGCATCGGCGTGGCATTGACCGCGATGGTTGCGCCGGGCTTCATCTCGCTGACTTGAATCGGAAGAATTGTCTCGGGTGCCCCTTGCCAAGCATCCGCGGGAATCACTGTGCCATGGGTATCACCGCCGGCCAGCGCATTGGTTCGGAAGTCCGGCACATCGGTTTCACACACGTATCCAGAGGCGTTTAGACCCCCATTTGAATTGGTCAAATCGGCTCGAAACCAAATGTTCATGGTGCCGCGCCCTGCCTCCATGGCCAGCGTAGCGGGCCAGGTGACCTGGGCCACGATCTTCACCCCCGCGATCCCATCGAGTTCACAGACGTCTGACGAAGGTGGGTTGACGGGCGGATTCGGATTCATCGGCGGATTCGGATTCATCGGCGGGTTGGGATTCACGGGTGGATTCGGATTCATCGGTGGATTCGGATTCATCGGCGGACTGGGGGTGTTTGGAAGGGGCATGGTTTCCGTTCCGGTCTCCGAACCACTCGTATCCTGTAGATCGCCCACATCTGAGGTGCCCTCAGCACAGCCCCACCCCAAGAACGTCATCGCCAACACCAAAGTCTTGATCGGTCGCAACATGATTCAATCTCCTCGTCTTTCTTCATTTTGCCGCCCTGCATCCTCACAGCGGTCGGTTCTCTAATTAGCAACCGGTGTGCCAAGACGATCTCGTCGTCCTAAATGATGGACCAAACTCCAATGGCCCAAAATCATCGAGCGGCCATGCCGTATGTACCGTTCCGTACATGTCTCACTGTGAGGTCACCATGTCACACTCCCCCTCATCAGAGAAGCGGATGGAGAACAAACGGGTCTATCTCTTTATATTGCAAGTACTTATGGCACTTAAGACTCATACTCCGCGATGAGCACACAAGACACCTTGAACCGCAGAGATGGGGGTCAGTAAAGTGAGCAGCTTCAAGCTAATGTGGGGAAACACAGTATGGGCATCCGACCAGTCCTCATTCTCGTCCTCGGTGCACTGCTCCTCTCCGGCTGCGACGATCCCGCTCCGCCATCGACCCCCAATGTGGACGCACTGCTCGATGCTGGGCGCCCTATGGATATGGGGCCTGACGTCACCATCCCCGAGCCATCCGTTGATGCGGTTGGCGATCAAAACATCACCGATGCGGGCATGGAACTGTCCGACACAGGCCCGATGGACGCGACCCCGCTGGCGCCGGATTTGGGTCCGGATCATAGCCGGGACAACGTCCCACCCGCGACGGCTCGTCTGGTGGCGGGCTACGCCGAGCGCACCCTGGGCTTCCCCATCGGGATCGGCACAGTCGGTTATGCGCCCGGGGTGGGCGCCACCACACCCTTTGCCAGCCTTTACCCCGGCACCAATGCCCAACATACGGACCTCACTGCGCGCGCTGTGGTACTGCGCAACGGGGATGAAGCAGTGGTGTTGGTGCGCACAGATTCCATCGGAATTTGGCAAGACATGCTCCGGGACATCCGAGTCCGACTCCGAGAAGAAGGCCGGGCCGATTTGGCTGACGGCCTAATCGTAGGTGCCACCCATACCCACTCCAGTGGCGGCCGAATCTTCGATCACTTCGTCGGAGAAGTGGCCGTGGGCCCCTTCTTACCCGGCCTCTATCAGCGCGTACGGGATGGGATCGTCAATGCCGTCCTCGCGGCCGATGCGGCCGTAGTCGAGGCCCAAGTCGGGCACCGGCTCATTCAGGTTCCGCAGCTCCACAACGATCGCCGTTGTGAAAACGAAGATCTGCAGGACGACACCATGGGCCTGATCAAAGTGACCCGCGACGACGGGTCTCTACTGGCCTTGATCGTCAACTACGCCATGCACGGCACGATCCTGAACAAGGATGATTGGACCCTCTCCAGAGACGCGAGCGGCGCCGTCGAGTCGGGCATCGAGTCTCGTTTGGAGCGCCCTGCACCGGTGCTCTACTTCCAAGGTTAGGCGGGCGATATGTCGCCAAAGACACCCAACGAACACATCCTCGACGACGGCTTCAGCCTGCGCGGCGACTTTACCCGAATGGAAGCCATCGGCGCCGCCGCCGCCGAAGCTGTCATCCCTCAATTGGCTGGTATCGAGCTTTCGAGTGCGGCTGACATTCAAGCCAAAACGGTGGCCGTACCATTGATCCCCGAGGAGATTAATCCCGACGGGAGCTTCGACAATTACCGGCACGGAGGGATTTACTGCGTTGATCCCGAGCCCAACTGTGGACCCGACGCACAACCCTACTCGGCCCAAGACCTCGCGTGCGTGCCCATCGCGGAGATGTGGAGCGTCAACTACACCTTTCTCACAGCCGCGCGGATCGGAGGACTGGGGATGGTCACGCTCCCCGGTGAACCCCTGACCAGTATTGGGGTGGCGCTTCGAGATCAGGTCGCTCTGAACACGGGCTGGGATGATGTTTTGGTTTTAGGGTATGCCCAGGGCTATTTGGCCTATCTCCTTCATCCCGAGGACTATTGGATGGGCGGATACGAGGCGGCGAGTACCCTGATGGGACCCGGTTTAGGGGTCTATCTCATCGAAAAGGGCGTCGCCATCGCGCGGAGCCTGGCGATGGACAGCCCCCTCGGCTTCGAGCCGGCTCTCCCCCCCCGACAGGCTGCACTCCAATACGAACCACTGGTCGATGAGATGCCCTTGGGGCGTCCCGCCATCGAGAGCCAAAGCGAAGCGGGTGCCGATGTGGTGTGGGTTCGGTGGATCGGAGGCGGCCCCATTGAGGACACCCCTCGGGTCGCTCTCGAAAAGCGGGTGGATGAAGAATGGGTGCCTTTCTCCTATCCCCATGGTGGCCCAGTCCACAGTGGGGGCCCGGAGATTGAAATCCTCCTCGAGGTGGACCCGAGCTACGACGATGCCCTCAACATCGATGCACGCACCTTTATGTACACTGCACGAATGCCAAGCCGATTTAGCGTCATGCCGAGCTTCGGCCAACCCCAAGGCACCTTCAGATTCACCGTCGAGGGACAGCACACCAGCCCGTATCAGCTCGAAAGTCAGCCCTTCGTACTGGGTGGAGAGTGACCGTAAATCGCTCCATGACCTGATTCCCCTACATTGAACAGGCACGTGTACGGACCCATGCAAGTGATGGGGACCGATCCTTGCCGAGCGCAAATCGGTGCAGGCGCATTGTCGCCTAGGGATTTGATGCATAGAGGAGCTGATTCATGAGCCCAACCACTCGACGCGTGTGCATTCTTGCATTGGCCTTCGCGGTCTCCATGGGCTGCAACCCCACGGACAGTGAGACTGAATCAGCCGACCGCCCCGATGAAATGGCGTCGCCAAACGACGGACAGATGATGGGGTCGGGTGGCGTAGCCGAGGTGGTGCCGGTGACGCCGATCGATGGCGACGATCCCATGCCGCCGACCGGCGGGGCAAACGGAGCTGACCTCCCCGACTTAGACGATCCCAGAGATGATCCGGCCCCCAGCCCGCCCCCCATGGGGCGCTGTGATCAGAGCGGGTTCGATGCGGCCGTCACGGGGGCGACCGTTGAACGTTTTGGGCTGCAGTACACCGCCGAAGGTGGAAATCCGGCCGGGAGTGAACGCTTGTGGGTTCAGATCTACACGGACTTCAATGGCCCCACCCAACCTGGTCGCTACACGGTGGAGAACGAGAACTTTGCGGACTGTGGGCTTTGCCTCCTGATCTTCTCCGGCTGTGATGGACAGTCCTGCGACAAGACCTACTACGCCGACAACGCGACCGTGAACATCACGGCAATGGATGGTCCCGGTGGACGCTTCACGGCCACCATCGAGAGTGCTGTTTTCCAAGAGGTCACCATCGAGCAGGACACGTTTCGGTCAGTCCCTGTCACCGGGGGTGAGACCTGGTGTGTGGGCGATTACGACTTCGACGAGGAGATCGGCCAAGGAATGGCGCCCCCGGCCCCCGGCGGCGATGCCAACAATCCGGACATTTGCGCCCAGCAAGGCGTCAATTGTGTGGGCGATGACATCCCCGAATTTGAACTCCTCAATTGCGAAAGCGGTGAGATGGAGAGTATCGGCGGCGAGGCTGAAGATCGTGCGATTTGGCTGATCATGACCGCGGGATGGTGCCCAGCCTGTTCCGACTGGCTCACTCAAGTATCCATGATCGTCGCTGACCCCATGACCCAGGGCATCAAGTTTGTTTTCGTTTTCGGAGAAAACAGCGCCCGTGGCGAGCCGAGCCTCCGCGAATGCCAGCAATACGCCCGACAGTACGGCGGAGCCGCTCACTTCTATATCGATCACGATGGCCAGGATAGCTTCCGGACCACCTTTACCCATATTTGGCCCTATCTAGGCCCCAACGGGGAATTTGGTTTGCCCTGGAACGGGGTCATCAATAGCCAATCGCGCGAATACGTCCACGGTGACAACGCCGGCACAGACCTTCGTGACGCCTTGATCGGTCTCTTGCAGTAACACCACCCCTGCGGGGGGATTCGTCCGCTTCACCAGCCTCGTACAGGATGCCAGGTAGCGATGACGACATCATCTTCGAGGACGTGGAGCCGATCATGCAGCGCCGTCACCAGACAACTATGATTGGGTAAAATCCGCAGCCGGTCCCCTACCCTGATGGTCCCCGCAACCGCTGCCTCTTCGGGGACAGAAACCTTGCCGTGCTCCTGGGAGAGACCGACCAACGAAAAGCCGGATAACGGAGTGCCGTCGAGGGTACACACCCGGCCGAATCCGATATCAGATTGGACGTGACGCGGTCCGGGATCCTTGGACAGGGCAAGGGCACCGGCATCTACCAAGATGACCCCTCTCTCGGCGTAGACGCCAATAACCTCGGTCACCACAGAAAGCGCGATGTCCTCGACGTTGCAGCTGCCGATTCCCGCCTGAAAAATGTCGAAGAGAGCGTAATTGCCCGGTCGAATCTCGGTCACCCCGGTGAGATCCTCTACCCACATCGACGTGGGGGTAGACCCAACACTGACCTCGGGTACGGGAATCCCGACAGCA
>Ga0115011_10000823_pt1 | contig 23463 bp, 9 predicted proteins | sample TroAtlMetagenome_2_FD_88705 | JGI IMG/M metagenome (GOLD analysis project Ga0115011, IMG submission 88705) | Marine eukaryotic phytoplankton communities from Atlantic Ocean - Tropical Atlantic ANT8 Metagenome | ecosystem: Environmental > Aquatic > Marine > Oceanic | place: Tropical Atlantic...
AGGAACGCGTTGAAGAACGACGTCGAGGACGAGGTGTACTTACCGGATACGATTGTCGTGAACAAAAACGGGAGCGGCGCGAAGAGCGGGTGTTGTTGATGACACGTTTAAAAACAATGTACTATACTGTGTTCTATTCCGAGGAGAGAATTCTCGCCGCTACGCTTTCTAACCGCTTTCTATTGCTGCTCTCTCCTTTGAGTTTGTGTCGTCGAATAAAGCGCTCTCACATTTTCAATTTTGGATAATTTTTGATAAAAAAAAGATATCGATTTCCCCGCATTAATCTTCGCGTTCTCTTCGGCGGCGTGCGAACTCGCGGATAGAAAATGTCCTCTTTACGGCACGTCTCGTCTCGATCGACGGCCTCGTCGTCGTTTAAGTGTTCCACGTCCTCTCGTTCGCGTTTGAATACCGGCATCAAGCACGCGCAGTCCGTCGCGGCGACGGCTGAAATAAATCCAACGGAGACGACCGCGAATGCGACGAAGAAGAACGACGCGCTCGTGGAGACGTTGACGACCACTCCGGAATTCTCGACGCTCGTTTCCGCGGTTTCCCGAGCCGATCTGTTGGACGCGGTGACTTCGTTACAAACCGGTACGATTTTCGCGCCGACGAACGAGGCGTTCGAAGACTTCGGTAAAAGGAAAGGATTGAGCCGAGAGCAGATTTTCCAAAGAGAAAATTTGGCGGAGATTTTAACCTACCACGTGGTCCCATCCGCGTCGATGTCGAGCTCGGAAGTGATGTCGAAAGATGAATTAGAGACGATGAACGAAGGGAAATCATTAACGGTTGAAGAGGTGAAAGGAGCGAACGTATCCAAAGCAGACGTGGAATGTGGAGGCGTTACGGTGCACGTCGTCGATAAGGTGTTGACGCCGGCATTTTCGGTGCCGGCGGACATACAGTCGCCGCAGGATATTTTGGCATTGAGTACAGATCCAACGAAACCATCTGGATGGGCACCAGAGGTTTTGAATGGGAGAGTGGCCATGCTCGGGTTTGTGATGGCTTTGTATGGAGAGATTACCACCGGCCACGGCATCGCGCAACAGTTTGGAGAGAACTTTGGTGAGGTGATGCACACGGCGTTTGTTTGGTCGTTGGCGTCGTTTGCGCCCGCTTTATCCAGTAACGAAGGGTACACGAGTAATCCAAAGACGATTAAAGATTCGAGGACGTGGAATTTCGTGTTCAAAGGGTCGCCCATTCCAGAGTTTGTTCAGCCAGTGTTTACGGCGGAGGTTGAGGAATTGAACGGAAGAGCGGCTATGGTTGGATGCATGGCGTTGTTCTTGGTCGAGTTGTTCAAAGGGTCCGCATTGCTTTAAATTTAATTGGCTATTATTAAAAACCGTCTGCCCTTTTACCTTTCCCCGCAATCTCTTTCTTTCTTTCTTTCTTTCTCTCTCGTATACTTTATAACCCGGTATCTTCGATGAAGACTCTTCGCTTCTTTGCCGGTATGACTTCTCCGCCTACTATTCTCTTAGATCCTTCTTTAATGTGAAACGCATCGTCGTCGTCCGAAGAGGAACTGTCAACTCTGTAATTGGGTTTCGCTTTCTTTCTCGCACTGCGTTGCTCGGGAACCGCGGCAAAATCTTCTGGGCGGAACGTAGATGCGCGTCCACCAGCGCGGCCGCCACGCTTGGCCATGTTCCATTTGATCGCTTTCTTCAAATTTTTAAGTCGATACCAAATGGATGGGAAAGAAGCGTCACGGAGAACAGGAGAGAAACGGGCGAATCGTCCCCAAGATTCATGTAACCACGAGCGAGAGAGAGCTAACTCTAACGCAAGCGTAGCAGTGGCTAAAGGAGTCGCATCGTTTTCTGACGATCCTGGTTGCATGGCCAAAGCGCGAATGGCATTCGTTCGCGTGTCGACGACGTTATTACGACTTGCATCTCCATATGCCTCATACGCTATTTCAGGAATATCGTTGAAAATTTCGAGAAACAAAGACTTGGCAGATTCTTTCGTGGAGTCCAAGAGCGCTTTCTTATTGACCTTCGACGCAATCAACTCGTGCTCTTCGGTAACGTCCCACGGCGTGATTTCCTTCTCGTGCTCTTCTACCTCCATGTTGTCTTTTCGTTCCTCCTCTGAGCCTTCCTTCTTCGCGCCAAAGCGCTTTTGTAGTTGCATCCACAACTTTCCTTCGCGATAGCCGCGCTTGTTCAAACCCGGAATGATGTTTTCTCTCACAGAATCTGCGTCAAGTACTATCCATTCCTTTTCGCTAACTCTTAGGACGTCCGAGCCTCGCATTTTCGTCGTTGTTGGCGTCAAGCTTCGCTTGGCGTCTTCGTCTTCTTCGTCTGACGTGTTGTTGTCGTCATCGTCGTCGTTGTAATCGTCGTTGCAACCCCAACCACCACCGGCACCTGCAGCTTGTGCAATGAGGATCGCGTTCGAGTCCTCTTTCTTCCCAAGCTCGTCGTCTTCGAGCACCCAAAACGCCGCGTTGTTTCGATCGCCGCCGATGGGTTCTAATCGAGTCAAACCGCTATCTCTTTTGGACTTTTCCAATTGATTAAATCGCTTTTGCCAAGCTAAACGAGAGTCCGGGTACTCGCCGGTCTTTTCAAAATGCTCTGTGATCTTTTTGTTCTCTTCTTCGTCGGTGGAAAACGTTTTGACGCGGGCAAAATTACCGCCACCGACGTTTTCGCCCTTGCGATATAACATCCAGCTTTTGCGATGTTCGTCCAGCATCTGGTTTTTCTTCTTTAGTTCATCTGGAGCTTTGTTATCGATCTCATCCCGGGCGTCCGTGGTGTCCAAGAGTAAATCCGCTAAAATTTTCAACACGTTAACTTTGTCATCGAGAGAGAACGACATCCAACCATCCGAATCGAAATGGTTGGCGAAACGCTTGAGTTTCTGCGACAAGACAATCCTGGACTCTTTCGATAACGATTTCGACTTTAACGTCTCCGCCGTAAACATCGTACCCTTCGTTGCCGCCACTCCAAGTTGAGTGCCTTCCGTTGTGCGCGTGAACGACGTTGGCGTTATCATTTCGCAATCCAATTTCGAAGTCTCAAACGCTTTCTTCTTTGCCACGCAAATCGGGCAGAACCACGTATCCGGAAGCTTTTCGTTTTCATCCACGGGTGGATCAAGACAACTCTTGTGGAATTCGCGTGGACATCCGTCGCATAAGAGAACCTCACCTTTGCCTCCTTCATGCATGTCCATGCCGCATGATTGGCAGCCTTCCTCCCAGACCGCGCGGGTAAGTTCGCGCTTGGTTATAATCTCTTCTTCGTCGGATCCATCTTCCGCTTTCTTCTCGTCGACGTCCATGTTTTCTTTCTCTTCGATTTCTATCTTGGCGACAAATTTGTTGCGTCCCACTTTAGCCGCTTTTTCTATCGCGCTTTCAATAGCAGAGGCAACCATCTTCTTGCCTTTCCCTGATTCGAGCGATAACGTCTTCGCCGTCGCCTCGGCAACTTTCTTTCCTTCAATCTTGACTAAGCGCAACCACTCTTTGTCTTCGTTCGGTTCATCTTTGGACGGGTTGCCAGTCGACGTTTCTCGCGCGTTAATTGCAGCAGAGACGGCAAAAATACCGCTTTCTAACTTAGCATCGAAAGAGGTGATGTCTTTAGGAAAAATATCGCCTTTTGCGGAAGAAATGTCGCCGCGTTTACATCCAGGCTTGACGATTGGATCCCACGAGACGTTACGTAAAGCGTCTCGAATCAAAAACACGCGTTCACTCTTCTTATCCATTTCGCACAATTCACTGGCGATGGCTCTTTGTTTCGTTCGTTCGGGTTCCGTATCGTTTTTCGAGGTCAAAGCTACAAAGGTTTCAACTTCGATGCCTCTTTCAGCTTCAACTTCAGATTGAAGCACGAGCGCCGGGGGTGCTCGACACGCGTACTGGTGAGGCGCCGCGCGTAAACCGTGATAGGTATTCGTAACACCGGCTTTGTTTTGAATGTCGAGCGTGAGATTTCTAAATGATTCCGGATCAGCTCGACAACGACAAAACGCGTTGACAAATGCATCCGCGGCTTCCGGCGCGATACATCCAAACGCTTGACGTTCGTAGGAAGGCGCCGCGGAATGTTGCGCTGCAATCGCTTCGAAAGAGCGGCTTAAAAGTTCGTCGAATAGCGCGAGTTGCCTTTGAATCGGCCCGTCTGTTTCCTTTAAAATTTCCTTGATTTCTTCGATGGTTTTCTTGCTAGTAGAGCCACCTTCCTTGAGAACTTCGTTTAACGGGCCGGCGATTTTTGTCAACGCGTGAGCGCCGTTCTCGTCGGTAGAATCTCTGATATCGCGAAAAATCGGGTTCAACATGCCTAAAATCAAACGCTTTGTACCCTCATTTGGTACTTTTGCTTTTATCGCATCCACAAACATCTTGAACGATTTTGGCATGAATTTATCCGCGGAACCTTTGCCCGGGAAGAGCACTTTTCGAAACCGTCTAGCAAAGGTGAAGATTTCCAACAAAAAGCCGATGTCGTGCTTATCGTCGTCGCAGAGCAACGCATCTGCTTTCGACTTTACTCGTGATTCAACCGGTGCGATCGTTATACCATCCTCTTCGTCTTCTTGTTTCGGAAAGCAACCTCCAAGCCATTGAGATTTCTCTTTCAATTTGATTTTCTCTTCTTCCTCTTCTCGTTTCTTCTTTTTCTTTTCTTCTTCCTCTTTAACTCTCTCCAACATGCGTTTTTTGCGTTCAAGCTCTTTTTGTTCCGCTTTACGATCGCGCTCTTGTTCAAATTTCAAAGATCGCGCAATTTTTCGAATGGATGCGGATAAACCTATTCGTTCTTTGTTACTTTCGCGCTCGATGCGCACAGCATCTTTCGGTGCGAGACGTTCGGTGTGCCACTGGTACTTCTTCTCGTCGGCAAAGATATCTCTCGCGAGTTTTACGCGTTTCTCACATTCTATCATGTTTGATACCACGTTCGAAATTAACTTCGCACATGCGATATCGCAAGCACGTTCTTCGTCGTCGCGTTGATCCTCTTTGTATCGCGCGTCGTACTTCTCCGCGTTCGTGACGCGTTCTTTCGTGATTTTCCTTCGATAATCAGACGTTTCGAGATCAAAGACGAGTTGTCGAGTTTGTTTCAGATACTCGCGGTTCAAAACTGCTTTGTATTCATCGATACCATAGCGTTCTTGCAAAAACGGTAACGTGTCCCTCGAGAACATATCGTAAATATCTTTCGCAAATTTCACCTGAAACGCGACGCGAACTTTGAAATCTTTCGTAGCGAAAGGATCGACGAGATGTGCCGCGATTTCTGGATCGATAGCTTTAGCGAATTGCATCCATGCTTTCGTGGGAGAGTTCGAATCTGCGAGCACGGTTTGACCTTCGGATATAGTAAATCTGGCTCTACCGACATGCGCGACGAGCTTTCTCGTGACTGTTTGAATAACCGGCTCCGGTTGTTCCTTTTTCTCGTCGGCTTCCTTCTTTTCCTCTGTTGGTGTTGTTGCAGTACTACCTTCCTTCTCCTTCTCCACTGGCTCTTCGACTGTACATTCGATAACCTCGTCCGCCGCATTTTCATCTCGAATCACCAAACATCTAAACGACTGCGTGTCGCCGTTTTCTTTCGTATACGTCCAAATCGTGGCGAACCCATCGGCCCAAATCATCCCGTCCGTGTCTTTTAAAAATTTGGTCGGTTTCTCACTACAAGCTTCTCCACGCGTACCGAGAGTGACGATGCGCAACCCAACCTCGTTCGTCTTATGTTCAACCTTATCTAACTCGCACTCCTCTCTCTCTGCCACTCCGTTGACGATGCTTTCCATCGCTTTCTTTCGACTCATCAATTTCGTCGGCATGGCCATCATCTGCGTCTTTGTCAAAGGCTTTTCCGCGGGTACTCTCGGTACTTTCGGTTTCTTCGGTGCCTTTTCCGGTTTCGCCGGCTGTAATCCGAGGGCTCGACACACCTCCAGTCGACTCCTGTAAAACGCTCTATCTTTCGTGTTATCTTTCGCGACGAACCCGTCCTTGGGGTATATTTTCAAATCCGGTTGTCCTTTGCTCGCGCCGTGTTTTCGAAACGTCATGTATATGCTCCATCCTTCTAAACACTCCGCCGTGTCTCCTCCGCTCTTCGTAATAAATCTCTCGAGTTCAGCTAACTGCTCTATCGGGTCATTTCTGTCAAACGTCCCCGAGGAAAACGTTCTGCCTTCCGCTTCGGCTTTGCGAACGTCTTTCATCGTCGCTTCCTTATCGTCCGGTACTTCCGTGTCGTCGTCGTCGTCCATTGAAACATCGACGCCGTCCCCGGTTTCCATTTTTCTCTTCTGCGCCGAATTCCTCGGCCTGTTCGATCGAGAAGGCGTTTCTCGAATGCAAAACTCGTCGTCGTCGTCGTCGTCGTCGTCCCCCTCCTCTTCCTCTTCCTCTTTTTCTTCTTCGTCGTCTCTAACGACATCCTCCTCCTTCGTCTTCTCTCCTCGAGAAGATGGCGCCACAGTTTTCTCTTCTTCTCCCTCCCCATCCGCCCGCGTCCTTTTCTTCGGCGTCGTCTTCTCTTCTTCTCCCGCGGTCCTTTTCTTCTCGCCGTTCGTCTCCGCGTCTTCTCCTCCTCCCTCGGCCGGCGCGAGTTCTCTCTTCGGAATCACGAATCCTCCCATCTCGAGAGAGATACACAAGACGATGAGATTACACGAGAGATTGCGAATGAGATTTCTCTCCGCCTTTTCTCTCTCTACAAACTCGAAAACGGCGTGGACGTCTAAAAGCGAGAGAGAAAAAAAGCGAGAGAGAGAGAGACAGACAGAGAGAGAGAGCTCGAGGGACGCAAACGCAAGGTGTTTTGGCGCGATATGTGTAGTATTTAAAAAAGACTAGTACTACAAAAGCGCGATGCCTTTTTCTTCGTCTTCTTCTTCTTCTTCTTTTTTAAATTTTTAGGGTTTAGGGTTTTTTAAATTTTTGTTTGAAAAATCTGTTTTTGTCCCACGCGATGAATGAAAAAAGACGTTAAATTTTACACAACCAAAAACGAATATGGACCGCGACGACGACGACGACGACGGCTTGGATGACGACCGCCGCAATACCACCACCACCACCACCACGCGCGGGTTCGATACCACGACGACGACTCGCGCGAACACCAATAACAATAACAATAACGCGGTGTTCTTCGATAAGGTGAAGCGCATGAAGGAGAAGGCGAAACAGTCCGCCTCGTCTGGGTTGCAGAAGATGTCGCGGAAGATAAAGATTCCATCGTCGTCGTCGTCGTCCAATCATCATCATCATCATCATCGCGGGGAGAAGACGTCTTTGTCGGGTTCGGGGGCGAACGGTGTTGCGAACACCGAGGACGGCGCGAGGTACTCCAGCTACGGGAGACAAAGCCCGGCGTTGAGTTCCAGTTTTGAAGGCACGAGCCCGCTGGCGCTGGCGGCGTTGGAGGACGAACGACGGGCGAGGACGACGACGGCAACGTCCTCGACGTCCTCGACGACGCGCAACGTATCGACGAAGGAAGATGAGGAGACGATGAAACAACTGCGAGAAGAACTGGTGCGACAACAAATGCGACACGACGAAACGGCGAAGATGGTTTTGCGGTTGCAAGAAGACGTGGAACGCGCGAGAGAAGAAAAGGAAGATTTGAGAGTGAAAAGCGCGCGGTCGTGGCAGGAACAGCGGGATATGCTGACGGCGTTGGAGACGGAAAAGGAGAGGATGAGAGAGGAAGGAGAGAGGAGAGAAAAAAACAATGAAGCAGAGCTGGCCAGTTTGTCGACGAAAGTGAAACAGTTGGAAGTGGAGATTGAGAAGGAGAAAGAAAAGGCAAAGGAGGAAACGGTCTCGGCGGACGTCCGGAATCTCGAGGATGAGATTGAAAAGTTGAAGAAAATGTTAGAGGCGGAGAAAAGAAAAGTCGAAGCGACGGAGAAGAACATCGAAGAGGAGAAAGCCAAAGCAGAAAAAGCAATGGCCGAGGCTACTGCTGCTGCTGCTGCTGCTGCTGCTGCTGCCGCGACCGGCACACCTTCAGCCTCAACGACACCGACCAAGGAAAAGAGCGAAGAAAAAGCGCTCGCGCTCGAGAAAGAGGTTGAAACCGTAAAGGCTGAAAACAAGAAATTAAAAGATGAAATGGAGAGGATCCGAACATCAGAAAACAAGTTACGAGAAGATAACCGGGCCCTCCAAACGGCTGCTTCGACGTCTTCCAAGGACAAGTTTGCGATTGAATCCGAATACAAGAAAAAAATGGAAGCGCTCTCCGCGGAGCTTGCTGCCGCTGAATCGAAATTGTCCAGCGAAATAGAATCGAACAAGAAAGTGCTCGAAGACGCGCGAAAACAGCTCGAAGAGGCGCACGCAAACGCAAAGAAAACCGCAGACGAGGATTTAGCGAAAAGTGAAATGCACGCGGCTGAATTAAATAAAGAAATTTCAAATTTGAAAGCGCAACTCGACTTATCAAACACGGAGAAGATGGAAACGACGGAAAAGTTTGAGCTTTTACTAGCCGCGCGAGACGAGGAGGTACGAACGTTCGAAAAGAAGAACAGAGATGCGTTAGACGAAGTGGAATCTATTCGTGCTGAGTTAGAGGTTGCTAAAAAAGCCGTTGAAGTTGCCAACGAAACTTCGAAAGCTGCTGTAAACGCCTCCGAGGATGCCAAGAAGGCGCACGAAGAATCAGTGGAAGAAGTGAAAGCAATCCAACTCAAACTCAACCACGCGGAGGAAGCTTTAAAGAACACGCAATCATCCGCGCCGAATTTAGAACGTCAAATAGCCGAGAAGAACGCGTTGAAATCAACCTTAGCTGAAGTCCGATACGAACGCGACGTTTTGGCGAATATGTTGAAAGAGATGAAAAAGAAAGTTGGAGCATACTCGATGGAAACGCCACCAATCTTGCGAGCAGTTAACGATGCCAAGAAAAACCTAAACGGATTCATGTCTCGTTTCCAAACCGGAGGGGGTTCAACCTCTACGGCAAAGAAATCATCGCAGGCGCCCGCTTCGGTAGCGGCATCGAAGAACGCGAATAACCAAAGGACGCAGTCGTCCTCAAGCGCTGCGACACCTCAGAAATTAAACTTTAGCCAACCAGCCGCCGCGTTAACTCCCCCGTAGAGAGGATATGTATAGATGTTGAGTTGTTATGCTGCATAGTTCGTCGCATGGTTTGTAATCCGTGTAAAACGACTCTAAAGCATGTCGCGTAGAGTAATACTAAAAAACAGTTTAAGTTTCTCTTCGTCGCATAAAAAGCACGCACGTCACCGTCATGGCATCGTCCATATCCTCCCCTCCACCTCCTGAAATCACCTTCGAAACCACGCACGGAGGGTTGCCGCTCATTAAATTGGATTTCGACACTCGGACGCCCTCTGAAATCGACGCCGAACGTTGCGTCGTGCGCCTCATCTCGAGAGATGGGAAAGAGGTAATCTTAATTGGCACCGCGCACGTCTCCTTGGACTCCGCCGTAACGACCGAAAGAATCATTCGCGAGGAGAAACCAGAAATCGTGTTTATCGAGCTGGACCGGAAGCGCTTGGAGAAATTATTACAGAATCGTTCGCTCGGAGAAAGACGAGTGTTGAGGAAAACAACCGAGAAGATTCGAGATATTCCGTCGGCGGTAGGCTTCTTGATGAATAATGTGAAAGATGTGCCAGGTTTTGTGTATCAACTGGGTGGTTTGATCGTAGGAAGCCAAGCAGGAAATGAGTTTACGAAAGCGTTAGAAGTTGCTGGAGATATCGGAGCTTTGGTTGTTCTTGGCGATAGGAGCGCAGAGGTTACCGCGTCGCGAGTGATGCAAAGAATCAGGTACGGAAGTAAAGACAAAAGGAGAGAGAAGAGAAAACAGAATAAAACGAAAGAAATGGTGTTGAGGAGTCCGGAACAGCGAATGCGAGAGGTCGCGGAGAAGTATGGATGCGAAGATCCCGCAAAAGTGCTTAGATGTTTGAAGAGGATTTTGAGCGCCGGGATGAATGTGGAGTTGCCTTCAGGCGAGGCGGAAGCGGAAGAAGAGGAAGAAATTGATTTGAATAATAGAAAAGACGAATCGTCGTCGGCGGCGGCATCTTCTTCGAGAACAAAGAAGATTAGTGAGAAAGATTTAAAAATCGTTCGCGATTGCGCTCGGAAGATCATAGAGTCGACTCGAAAAGAAGGTTTCAAAGGCGAAGGCGCGTTTAGTACTGTTTTGTTGGACGCGACTGATAGCGAAACAGAAAAAGATGTTCGAAGAACAATTTTGGACGAAAGAGATGTTATTCTCGCGCACTCTTTACACAGAACTGCGAAACAAGCTGGACCGGGAGTGCACAAGATTGTCGGCGTGGTCGGGAGTGGACATGTTCCAGGTATCAAGAAAATATTTACTCGTTTGAACGATACGAGCAAACGCACCGAGAGCGATGTTTTTCTTTCCATGCTCGCGAAAGAAGAAGAGAGAGACGCGCACGACGAGTACTTGAACGCGTTCCCGCAAGACGTGAATGTGCCGGACCCTGCTCTAGATGTGGCGCAACTTGCTGTTCTATTAGGTGGGTTCGGGTATCTCAACTACAAGAAACCTGCAATTGCACGTCGCGTATCGGCAATGTTTTTAGGCGCAGTCACGGTCGCCGCCGTTGGCGCCGCGAACGTTCTCGTCAAGGTTGGTCAGCTTGCTGAAAAGTTAGACGATGCGTCACACGAGTTGCGAATGCACGAAAAAGTCCCTTCTATATTGAGCGACGAAGGACATAGCCGCGTCATGCGAACCGCTCGCATCCGGAACGGCGTTCGAAAGTATGGTGATGCCGAAGATGAGGTATAATAGATGAGTCTCATAAGTAGCGATGTAGTACTAGTAGGTATGTAAATTAAAAAGGAAGTCATTTAAAATATTTCGCGGAACGTTGTGCCCTCGATTGTGCTCTCGTCAATCTCGGCGAAAACTTCGGTTTTTCCTTTTCTTCCTCTTCCTCTTCTTTGTATTTTGGTTGCTCAGCAACTGGCGAAAACATGGGCGTCTCAAGCGCGCGAAGCGTATTGGAATTACTTCGACTTGAAAACGTTGTCGGCGATTCGTTGTTCACGATATCGTCGTCATTTTCATCGTCATCGATGGTGTTGCCAATCTTCAACTTCTTCTCGTCGAAACCCCACGGGTCAACAAGTTCTTTTCTCGGACTATTCATTTTTCCAAGCGGAGAGTTTCCGTCGCTCGCGATTGATCGTCCTGAAGAACGCATAGCATCCACGTACGGATCACCGGTTACTTCATTCTTCAATCTACCTTTTTGCATCGACTCGATGTAAGCGTCACTGGTCATGGTCCGATTTAATTCTTCTTCTTCTTCTTCTTCTTCTTCTTCCTCCTCGTTGTCGTAACTTTTCTCCCCTGCGCCCTGCGCAGCCTCGACGCTTTCTCGATTTAAGAAATTCATCGCCGTTTGCGCCGCAGCTAAATCCGATTCAGCTTTCATCTTGACATCTGTCACTGATTTCAACATTTCTTCGGACACACGCTGCCATTGAAGCGAACGTCGGAGCATTTCGTGTTCGCCCGTTCGATCAATCATGCTCGCAAACGCCGACGGTTCGTTCGTCTCATAACATTCCATATCTTCATCCTCCTCTTCTCCAGCCGAATCCTCAACTTTATGTGCCACGCCGACACCCGGCGAGCAAACGATGGCCATTTCTTCATCGTTGGCGATATCTTTCCTCATTTCTACGACATCGTGGTCTCGAGAGGTTTCGGTGTTACGAGTATTGTCGTACTCGCGAATTGGAGACACTGTGTTCGTCTCTGTGGCGGCAATGTCAAACTTCTCGCCAATGTTCTCACCATAAGTAGTAGTATTGTAATCATCATTGTTTCTATCTTCATCGAGTTCAATAACCGGAGATGCCGTCGGCGAAACCCATGCTCTCGAGCGTCGGGCAAATGGTTTCGCTCCCGAACGTCTACCGCCCATCGAAGATTTTTTGAAAGAAGATATCGAGGACACTCGGTAGTTTTCCGGAGCCGCAACGTTTGCGCTCGGATACGCTAGCGGCGGACCCTTTGGCGTGAACGGGTTCCATAGCGCCGCCGAGGATATCCAAATAACCGCCGAAGACAGCCAGATGAAGTTAATGAACGTCGCCATACCCAAGTATCTGTACCAGTGGTCCACCGCCACGTGCGTAACAACGACGAGCATGGTGCCATTTTCGAGCGCGAAAAGCATCAAGATCAAAACGAATGGAATCAAAGCGTCTTCACGAGTCAATCCACAGAATGTTTTCCTCGGACAAGTCGTCGAACGCCACCAGAATCGGCCTTTCTTATCGGTTGAGTTTGAAACGAAACAACTCGGTGGCCAGATCAAACAGCACACGAGCAACTTCACGTCGTCTAAAACTGGGATTCGGATCGTCTTCCTTTTCCCACCATTTTTGGCGATACGTTTTGCAGATTGAAACGGTAATTCGACGTCTTTCAACTCGATGAACTTGCTCCAAATTTTCTTCCTGTCTGGGACGCCAGAGAGATTGATGCGCATCAAACCGATAACACACAAGATGTGCACGAAGAAAACCATAAAAACCCACGTGCCACACACGGAAGCGAACAAACCAATCGTCATAACGCGTGCCGTGAGCTCGAAGAATCGAAAGTTGAACTTGGCGATCATCTCCGATAAATGTGCTTTGTGCACGCCCCAATATTCGCGCCAAGAATACGCCGGCGGTTTTTCGTGTAAATCCAAGGAAACGAAACATAACGTCCCGCTGAGCAAACCACCAGCAACGGCGGAAAATAAAACATAATCGAAACCAGTCCTATCTGGACACGTGGCAAATGGCGAGGAGCACATCATGCCAATGTAACACTGCAACGTAGCTACGGGTAAAGAGAGAAATATGCAATCAACGAGTTGCATGCCGCGCAAATCCATCTCCGCTTTGCGCTGACGCACATCGTGGCTTCGTAACGCTCTCCACGCGGCAAATGCAGTACCGAGCTGACATGCCGCACAAACCGCACCAAAACGGCGTACAAACACTTTGAAATCGTATTTTGTGTACCCGAATACCACCGCATTCGCCTCTTTATCCTCTTTTGCCGGTTTCTCAGGCATCGGGTAGTGCAAGAGCCAATACGACGTCGTCAACATTCCCGAAATTAGGAAGAAAATTAACACGAGCGAGAACCATACCCACGAGGAAGTCACCGAAAAACGTCTCAACTCTCTCACTAACGAAAACTTCCCCCAAAAGTCGAGGAAGATACCCGTCAAGAGCATGAACTTTTGCACGCGCGCTAATTCTGGGCCGAGACACTCGATGCGGTCCAAAACGCGCTTCGAAATCGGAAGCGGACTTGCGACAGATTGCGCGAGATTGGCTGGCAAAGACATGCGCATCTTCGCCCGATTGCGGTTACTTATTTTCTCGTCCACACCGAAATCTGTGGCTTTCCCTGCTGACCCTCCGAACGACTCCACTGCGTCTTCAAATTCAACTTGTCTATTATCGTTGTTCTTTCTATTTTCAGCATCGTTCGTAGCGTTGCTGTTATCACCCATCCCGTTGCTGTTATCGTTATAACTCGTATTATTATTATCATTATTATTATTATAGTCCTTTGTATTCATCACTCGGCTTTGATTCTTGTGAGGAAATGCGGGCGAACCAATGGATGCCCACATGGCGCCGTGGCGATACGAGTCTCGGTCGTATTCTTTCGGCGCGTTATTTTTGTTCGCCTTATTTCCCTTCCTTCTTTTGTTTTTGAACAAGAAAGGCAACGGTGATTTCATTTCCACGTTTTCTTCTTCCATCTCGCCCTCAGGGCGCCCGGCTTCGATGTCATTCTCTCCGTCATCTTCGCTTTTATTCTCCGGCGACGTTTTCGCCGAATCGTCTTTCTTCTTGGTTTGCGCCAAAAAATCCTGACCGTTCGACGCGTCGCTCTGATTCTGCGCGTCGTCACGCCGTCCAAAAACCATCGGCGAGGACGATTCTCGATCTAAACTTTCGCGCGTCGCGTCTTCCATTTCCCATCTTCGATCTCTTTGCCGAAACGCGTTCATCGGCGTGTTCATCTCGGACGGCACCGGTTGAAACGTTGGCGAAAACGCACCATCATCTCTCTCGTCGTCCGCGTTGTCGTTCGCATTTCTCGTCGGCGTCGCTCCACTCGAAAACGTCCACGCTGCTCTCTTTTCCCTCTCCTCTTCCGTCGCTTCGCTCTCGTCGACCACGCCCCACGCCTCCTCCTCCTTCTCCTCGTTCTTCTTCTTCTTTCCGTCGTCGTCGTCGTCGTCGCCGGTGTTCATCCTTCTCTCTCTCTCTCTCTTTCTCTCGCTTCTCAAAGGGGGGTCTTTGTTGAAAGGCGCACAACTTTTGTCTGTCGTCTGGCGGTTTGAAATTTTTTTTTCTTCTCCAACCGCTCCAAAAACCCTAAACAGAAAAGCAAGGAGTTTAGGAGAAGTCTTTGCTTCATCGTTTGCAAAAGCATCAAATCGCCATTCTGTTCGCAACATACCGACACGATGGGTCGCGTTATCAGAGGTTGCCGGTGAGTGCTAAAACGCGTCGGTCGTTATTTTTATGTCGTCCCGCGGTCGACTCGAGGACTCTCGCGCGTTCGCGTGCCTCTCCGCGGCGTCGATTTCGATTCATTTTTTGTGTGAGCCCTCTTTTGAAGCCGGGAATGGGGTTGAAAATGCGCGTCGGAATTCCGGGCGGATGGAGGTTTTCGTGGCACCTCGAGAGAGTGAATGGGGCGCGGTCGGGTGTTGGAGTGGCGTTTACGCGCGATGGCACGGTTGTCGATGTCGCGTCGCGTTCGCGATGCGTGCTGTTTTGCAAAGTTTAATTCTCAAACAAAAGCGTGTCGTGGTTTTTGTCGCTCCCTTGTGGGAGTTCTCTTTCGCGCCGGACGCGCTTGTGCGCTTTGTGTCTCACCATAACTTCCTTCTTCTTTTTCCTATTCCATCGTAACAGTAAGGGTAAAGGTTCGGTTTTCCGTTCCCACACGCACACGCGTAAAGGCGAAGCGAAGCACAGAACTGCGGACTATGCAGAAAGACATGGTTACATTAAAGGCGTCGTGACGGACATCATTCACGACCCCGGACGTGGGGCGCCGTTGGCGAAGGTCACTTTTCGCAACACGAGACGCTTCGCGCACCAAAAGGAATTGTTTGTCGCGGCGGAAGGCACGTACACCGGTCAGTTCATCTATGCCGGTAAGAAGGCGCAGTTGATCGTCGGTAACATCATGCCGGTGTCTGCCATGCCGGAAGGTACGATCATTTGCAACGTCGAGTCCAAACTAGGCGACAGAGGAACGTTAGCCAAGGCTTCAGGCGAATACTGCATCTTGATCTCCCACAACTTGGAGACTGGATTTTCTAGAATTAAATTGCCGTCTGGCGCGAAAAAGACGATTCCGAGTGGGTGCAGAGCGACCGTTGGTCAAATCTCTGGTGGCGGTAGATGCGATAAGCCGTTGTTGAAGGCGGGTACCGCGTACCACAAGTACAGAGTGAAGCGCAATTCATGGCCGAAGGTGAGAGGTGTTGCGATGAACCCAGTAGAGCATCCCCACGGTGGTGGCAACCACCAGCACATTGGTCACTCCTCGACTGTTCGTGGTGACGCGCCGGCGGGTAAGAAGGTTGGTCTCATCGCCGCGAGAAGAACGGGTAGATTACGCGGCGTCGCTGGTATTCTCGCCGCCAAGGCCAAGGAAGGCGGCAAGGATTAAATGTGTGTTCTTGTTTTGGTTATCTTTGTACGATGATTCGGTGATAGTTGCCTATTTGAGGAGAAGAAGAAGAAGAAGAAGATAAAGAAGATAAACAGAGAGGAGAGAACTATAGATTTTGGAATTATTTTCAACTTAGCTTACATTATATTTTTATCACGACGTCGTCGCTCTCTCCGTCAAACCGTTTCTTTTCCTCGCCAAATGCAAGCGTTAATTACCGGGCGTCGAGTGTAAACTTCCGTGCGTCGTTCGGCAGTCCGTTTTGCGACAGTTACATGAAGGCTTCTGGTTTTACGCTCTCTCTCTCTCTGAACTCGAGGACTTTTCTTTGTGCGAGAGTTTTATTATTACATTCGTGTAGTTTTTATTACAAGAGAGAGAGTCCAAAAAGTCCTTCGACATTTTACTCGTACGAGCTCGTACACACAAAAAAGCAGGAGAATTCTTCTTTTTTTTTCTTCCTCTCGGTCTTTTTTTTTGTTTTTTACGTGATCCACTCGCTTCAAGTCCTTGACGACGGTTTGGGTCAAAAAAAGCAAAAAAAGAGAGAAATATCCTCAGCGGAGGCACGAAAATCTCTCTTTTTGCACGACGAAAAGGGAAGAAAGCGGCGCAAAAAAAAAAGAAAAGAAAAAAAAGAGAAGAAAAGACGTCATTCTCATTTGCGCCTTTTCGCGACGCAAAAGCGGATACATATATATTTTTTGAACGTCGATTCGCGCGCTTCGGGACGTCGCGCGCGCGTTTTTCGACCGCCCGTCCGGTGTGCACGATCGCGTAAAGGCAAAACGCTTCGAAGGGATCCGTTTTCAATTCAAAGGTGGCGTTTGAAAAAAAAAAGAATTTACTCTTGCGTTTTGCGACTGGAGAGGAAGGAGAGAGCTAACGACCGAAAGCCAGGTCAGTGTAAATTTGGTGAAACCAAATTCAAACGCGCGCGCGATCGGGAAAACGCGGATTTTCTTCGACCGACCGATCGCGCGTGCACGTTACCGCGGGATCCACCGGTGACTTTTCTCGTCTCGAGTCGATCTGTCGGTCGAGACGCGCGACAACGATTCAATTTTCGTTTCCGCATTTTCTTTTTCCTCTCTCTCTTGAAAGAAAAGGAGGAAAAAAGAGAGTCGTGGCGCAATTTATTAATTAATCCAAAAGACATGACGCGCGGCGCCGCGCGTCAGCACGGTCGCCACGAGAGCCAGGAAAAGGCGAAAATACTGCGCAGTCAAAATCGCAAACACTCGCAGAGCGCGAAACTGCAAGAAGATGGAGAACATCGCGCTCGCGCGACCACCACCGGCACCGTTGTTGTTGAAAGCCAAGAGCCGACGAATTTGAACCCCCACGAGGAGGACGACGACGACGTCGACGACAAAGCCCAACAAACAGGGGACCCCATCACGGCGAAAACCCTAAACAACACCGAGAAAGAGGAGGAGGAGGAGGAGGAAGAAGTCGTTCGAAAAGAGGAGGGAGACGTGGCTGCGGCGAGGACGAAAGAAGAGGAGGAGAAGAATAACACGACGAGCGAAGAAGACGGGACGAAAGAAGAAAACGAACGAGTGAAAGAAGAAGAAGACGAAGGAGAAGGTGTGGTCGGGAGAAAAAAGATGAGCGAGGAGGAGGAGGGCGACGGAGAAGAAGAGAAAAAGGAAAGTGAACAAAACGAAGAAGAGAAAAAGAAAGGAGACGCAGTGGAGGTAAAATCGAAGGGAGAAGAAGAGGAGAAGCAAAAAGGAGTGGAAAATAAAACGCCGGCGACGATTTCAAATACGACAAACAGTGGCGGCGAAGATATCACGAAAGCCGCGGCGGAAGCTGCACAGATCGCGGCGGCGCAAGCTACAAATCAAGCCGCCGCTGCGAGGCATGCTGCGCAGCTTGGGAATCCTTTTTTAGCGATGCACAACCAGCAGCAGCAGGTTTTAGACCCTTCGTCGACGCAACAGCAACCCCTCATGGAGGGCGCAAATGGCGAGGTACCTCCAATGCCGAATCAGTATCAAAACGCTCTTTTAGCGAAGCAAATGATGCAGCAGCAGCAGCAACAGCAACAAAACATCGAGCCTAACCTGGGGAATAGCAACATTACTAACGACCCAGCGGCAGCTGGGTTGGCACAGATGATGAGCGGTAGTAATGGAAATGTACAAATGGCACCGCAGCAACAATTAGCAATGGCGCAGATGATGCAAGCCATGATGGCGCAACAACAAATGGCGGCGTTGTTTCATATGCAACAACAACAACAACAACATGGCGGCGACCAACAACAGTTCAATCCGATGGCGGCGGCACTTAATATGGGTATGGTCTCACCAATCCCACCGGCTATGTTTGATAACAGTGGTCACGGCATTCCTCCAGAGATTGCGTATCAGCTGATGATGCAGCAGCAACTGCAGCAACAACAGCAACATGGCATGATGGGGATTTATGGCGGTGTGGGCGGCTTTCCTGTCCAACAGCATCAAATGGGAGGGCAAGATTTCATGAACGCGCACCAATACCAAGCAATGTTAGCCAATCAAATGAATATCAACAATAATAGCAATAGCAACACGCCGAACGGGAAACCGGCGGCGGTTCAATCGAAACCGAAAGTTCAATACGACGACGTCGATATCATGTATCGTAAGCGCGGACGTCCTCTTGGTTCAAAAAACGCCACGACGAAAGATTCATTCAAGAATGTTCCAAAAGGTAAACGCACGAAACGTGTCGCGAAAGGTAACACCACCAACGGTAACGGTGTCGTCGCCAGAGGCGGGGTGCAGAAAGTTGCAAACGGGAGAGGTAAGAAAGCTACTACAGGAAAGAAAAAGAACGGGAAGAACAACGATAATTCTATTCCGAATGGGGACGATTTGCAAGAGTACTACGACGTTTTGACTTCGTTGAAGAACTCCATCACCTGTTGAATGTATGTTCATTATAAAACGATATTTTTTTAAACCTAGGTAGATAGACCTAACACATATACACTTGTAATCTGAAGCGCACTATTACGGCAGCTTCGAATTGATTTTCTTCTAACTATATCTCCTTTTCTACTACTATAACGCTATTATTTTCTGCTAAATCACGAGTTAAACAGCACGGTGTTCAACATCGCAGCGATGAGGACAACCACAATCGCCACAATAAAAAAATACCCGGCGTCTCCTCGTCTTCCGTTAATATCGATATCGGAAGACGGAGGAGGCGCCCCAATGACTCACTCGTTATTCCCTTCCTTCTCCTCTTTCATCTTCCTCTCCTTCTCTTCCATTTCCTCGACTAATTCCGAGAATACCTTCCTAAATTGCGGATTTTTTACCAACCACCCGATGCTTTCCTTCGCCAACGCCTTCTTCTCGTTTTCGCTACTGCGTATACTTCCAGCCGTTATTTCAGTATCCGCCATGAAACTCTGAATGCCTTTCAATATGCTCGAGACCGACCACATAGGGTTCCACGTTTCCGGATGATAATCTGACATGGACATGCATATTTTCTTCCCGGGGTCGAACCGTCCCGACGGCGTGTTCATGATTATCCCAGGTGGCTTGAACGGATACTCTTTCGGGAAGAGAATTTTTCCAAGGTATTTTCCATTCTCGTACGACGTTTCTTTCGGGCCGTCGATGAGGAAGTACCAATCGAGAATGTTGGTGGAGGAAGACGGCTTGGCGAGGATGCCAGGTTCGGGATTTTTGAGGAGGATCTTGAGCTCTTTCTGGAGGCGGAGGGTAGCGGCCATCTCCCGAGCGCTGCTGCGTGTGTCGTGTGCGTGAGTGCGGGGAAATAAAAAAATATGAAGAAGAATTAGATTGAAGTACATGTAAGTGTGAGAAGAGCATCGTCTTTCTATAACTAAAAATATCGATTTATTATTCCATATTTCTATGGACGTTAGGCTAATAGTGCATTAACGCGTTACTCCGAGAAGGTCAACTTTCGAGTCAACCACCTCGCGCCGCGCTCACTCAAATCTTGCGTTTCGGCTTCTCGTATGGCGTGAAGACCGAAGCCAGATTCGTCTTTGCGCAAAGCTTCCACCGAGTCGTATTTTTCGATGAGTTTGCGCATGCGAGTGTACTCGTACCCAAAGTGTTTGTGGGTGTAACATGCGAAAGCAGGGAAGAATCTTTCGACGATTGCGCGACGGAACGGTTTGGACGTCCATTTCCAAGAGACGTCGTCGATGCCAGGGAAATGGAGGTCTTTGAGCATCCCACGCAGTTTATCGTTTGTTTCGCACCAGCGGCGATCTGCCTGCACGCGAAATAACAGCGCTTTCGAAAGTTTCTTATGCCACACGTAGTACTCGTCTGGTTCTATGCGAAGCTCTTCGAGTTTGTGTATAATGGGAAGGTATTCTTGAGGACACGTAGAAGAATCGTACTCGTTCGTTCTTTCGGCTTCGTTCATGTCAAACTCAAGCTTTTCTTCGACCTTGGGAGAAGCGATTTGCGAAGGCTCGCTATCTTCTTCTTTTTCTTTTTCTTTTTCTTTTTCTTCTTCTTCTTCTTCTTCTTCTTCTTCTTCTTCATACGACGACGTGGAGATGCCGTTATGAGTCTTGTCGGCATCGTCGTAAATACACACGACAGCTTCGCCACTCTCTTCATGGTCTCCGCCAGAGCTCGATGTAGCAACTAAGGAGGGCCACTTACGCACAATGTCGTCGATGCTTTGCGAAGCTGGGTGGTATCCACTCGGTATTTTCCTCGCTTTCATCAACATGTCGCGCAAAGCGTAACAGTCTCTCCCAATCTCGTTCGAATCTGCGACGATAAACTCGTGTCTCTGCGCACGCGTTAGCGCAACATTTAAACGCTCTCTCGTCGTGAAAGAGTTCGAGCCTTTGAACGCCCCGCAAAGCGTTAAAATAATAACCTTCTTTTCTTGGCCTTGGAACGCATCCACCGTGGAAACTTGGATTTCACCATTCTCTTCATCCAAGAATTCTGATGAGGTGAAACCGGTGCTAGTCACGTCAACGCGCATTCTTTCTAAATACGAGTTGACGCAATCCACTTGTGCGCGATAAAACGCTATAATACCAACATCTTTCGGTTTCAAACCACGGGTCAAAAGCCCTCGCGCGATAACTGCACATCCACGTGCTTCTGACGTATTGAACTTCGATTGTCCTCCGCGTTCTTCTCGCGCATTTTCGCCGTGAGTGTCAAAAAAAACTAACGGAGGTACTCCCTCGAGTAACGCTCCGCGATCTCTCGGCGAAACTCCATCAAATAACTGGTTGTCATAGAAATGTGCGTTTGGCACTTCGCTCAAGAGCGGATGCATTCGATATTGCGTTCGCAACAGCGTCGCAGGTAATCCAAGTCTCGCCAGTCGAACAAAAAGTGTCGGTTGTTGCTCGGAAATCGTTGGAGATTCCATGTTACTCTCCAAAACCGGCGGTAACTGGTTCGGATCTCCAACCGCAATCAGATGCTTCACGCCAAAACGAGCCAATGGCAAGAGACTGCAGATTTCAGTCATCTGCGAGCATTCGTCCAAAATCAAAATATCAAACTTTTGGTCTTCTAAATGCTTATTCACGCACGAACTGCACGTCACGGCAACAACTGGTGCAGATTTCACCAACTTGGCGCGCTTTTGTAAGGCGCCTTTTATTTCCAATTTTTTGATTTCTTCTTCGATGCGTTTTCTTCTCGATGCGACTTTCTCTTCTTTCAGAGCTTTTTCGAGTTCCTCGATATGTGTGTTTCCTTTCCTTGAGTCGCGTTTGGCGTGAATGGAAAAGGGAAGAATGTCGGCATCGATTTTCGCTAACGAACCGACGCGACAAAATTCAGCAAACTCGTTCTCGAGGAGCGTTTTCAACACGCGGTCGACGGCGACGTTGGTGTTTGCGCAAATCAAAATTCTGCCGTTTCGTTGTTTAGTCACTTCAGGAGGAGCGACATCTTGATGGTGCTGCATATCCTTCTCGCGTGCGACGTGCTCGCGAATAAAGCTCGCGACTAGTTTCGTTTTACCACTCCCAAACGGTCCGTGCACTAGACTCACGCCACGTTCTGTGTTCACCATGCCTTTCATCGCCACTGCTTGATCGTGATTCAAACCGTATTGGTTCTGGAACGCAAACTCCAAATCTTGAAAATCTTCTTCCGCGTGAGCTAGATTTTCTAAGTGTTCACTATTAGCGTTCGTTTCTACACTGGTTGGATTCATTACCAATGGCAAGAGTGGCATCGTGTCGTCTTTTACCATTTCGAGTACATTCTTCATCTCCTCCAACTCGCCGAAAGCGCTCAGCGCTCGCGCAGCGTACAACGTGATGGATTTTCTCTTCACCCATCCACTATCCGAGTGACTCTTAAGTGACTCTTTTAAAATTCTAGGTAACTCACCCAGGACTTCTACGTGCATTTTACCGTCCTTATCAGGCGCGTGCCAGGTGGACGCGACAACGCCAGTCCAATTCTGATACGTATCCACACCCCGTCGAGCGTTTTTCGCCGCGGAGAGGAAAAATCCCGGATCGGTTGAAAGCACGTAGATGTCACCTTTTGCAAAATCGTTCGGTTTTGAGTGCTCGCATCTACCGAGCCTGAATTCGACGATAGTTTTCGACGGTTTTATGGTGCCTGTTTCTTCATCTTTTTTCGATTGCGTCTTGTACGCAGTCATTTTGCAATCGCTCCAGTAATGAATCCGATACTGTCGCCCAAGTCTAACGCCTAAATTTTTCGGGTCGACAACCGTGCTTGCTTGTACCGCGTTGGTAACAAATGGCGCGTTCTTCTTGTGTTGTGGAAGTGTCTGAACAGCCGTCCAAATCGCATCGGAAACGTTCCTGAGCTTGAGCGAAAGTTGTTCGCACGACGTCGAGATGAGGTAGTTTCGATACTCTCGAACGCCACCTTCGAACTGTAACGCGACACGAGTGCAAATCCTTTCAAAAGGAAATTCGATAGAGATCGACGGTTCTGTGTATCGATACTGGCTATCACGTTGTCGTTGTTGCTGATTGCGTTGCTGTTGCAGCTGCGCGTGTGAGACATTCGTATTACCATAGTTCACAACGCGTGTCGGAATCATGTCCTCTTCTTCTGTGTGTATCTCTTCAACTACTATCTCTTCTTCCACCGACGCGGCAGCAATCTCTGTCTCCATCATTTTCGTCTTTTCTTGTTTTCGTTTCGTTAACACCGCGAGCCTTTCTTTCAACGTCGCCGCGACGTTCACTTTTTTTTGTTGTTTCGCTGCATTGCAAGGTTCATTTTCCTTCGTCTCGGTGCCTACATCTTGATAAACGTCACTTTCTTCCTCCTCCATCCGTGCTCGTTTCCCAACATCAAACTTCGCATTATTCTCTAGCGACCGCGTTCTTGTAAACGTGTTCACATTCGTTGTTGTTGTTGTCTTTTTATTAAACATTGGATTTCGAAACGACTTTGGACTGGCGCTATTCCTCTGCACCGTCGTCGCCGGCGGCCGCGCGCTTCTCGTCGCGCGGAACAACGACACCTCCTTTTGCTGCACTCGCTTCGTCGTCATTCCACTTTGACTAAACTCCTCGTCCACTTGGACTTTATACCCGTTGAACTCCTCGATGGTCGTCTCTTCTTCCTCCGTCAATTTCTTTACTATCGAACACACTTTCTCCTCTTTTCCCACTCTCGCGAGTTCTTCGCACAGCTTTTGATTCTTTGCAAATCTTTCTCGCGAAACG
>Ga0115011_10000826_pt1 | contig 23400 bp, 23 predicted proteins | sample TroAtlMetagenome_2_FD_88705 | JGI IMG/M metagenome (GOLD analysis project Ga0115011, IMG submission 88705) | Marine eukaryotic phytoplankton communities from Atlantic Ocean - Tropical Atlantic ANT8 Metagenome | ecosystem: Environmental > Aquatic > Marine > Oceanic | place: Tropical Atlantic...
TATATCGACGGCGATCTCGTATTGGCCTGCCCGAGGGGACGGATGCCGGCCCGCCTGTCAATGGATGGGGGCGAAGGCTGGGCTCAGCTCGATCTACAGTGCGACGATGGTGGACGGGCTGCTCTCGACGCGGGTCGAATTTTTCATCTCAAAGCCGATCAATTGGACATTTGGAATGTCCATACAGGCAATCGACGGACCGTTTCATTGCCGCTCCAAAACCCCATTTCCGTGAGCGCTGATGGCCAGCGGGTCATTGTTTTTGGGACGGACAGTGCCTTTTGGTCAGGAGACGGCGGGCACACTTTTGCGGAGGCGGATGTCCCCGCCGACTTGCCTCGCATAAAGCAGGTTTTGGGCGCCGACAAACACATGATGATCGCTTTGGGTGACGCCCGCGACGGCGGCACGCCCCTCCTCATGAGTCGAGATGATGGACGTCATTGGTCCGCGCCCACCGACTTACCGCGTGCGGCCCGGCGGCTTTGGGCTGGTGCCGTGGACGGCAATCGCGTTTTGGTGGCGACCCCGCCCACATCGGCCGGTGTCGTGATTCGGAGTGAGGATATCGGCCGTACCTGGAGAGCCGTGGTGACGCCCCGGCCATTGTTCGGGGCCGCCTTCGGCCGTCTCGATGGCAGCCTAGTGGGTGTACGCGGCGGTTTGGCCCATGCCGTAGATGGGCCGCCGATACGGGCTCTCGCCTTGGACCAGCCGCTGCGATCGGTGCGCTTTACGCATCCTCTCATCGGTGTCGCTATCGGCGCCTTGTCAGGCGTCTACTGCACCCGTGACGGCGGTATTCGCTGGAGCCTTTGTAGCCCAGAGTTGCAAATGCCCTTTCGCGTTTTGGACAAAGCCGACGAGCACACCTATTTCGCCGGGGGCGCCGGTGTTCTGCGGCGAAGCCGCGATGCTGGGCGGACTTGGAGCACGGTGACGCTAGCCTTTCCTTGTCGACCTCGCTGGGTTCGCTTCTACGAACGCGTTGGCATACTGGCCTGCGGAGACGAACGCTATCTGCTCACCGACGATGCCGGCCGAACGTGGACCGAGTCAGCCGGTGTACCTGCCGCCATAGCAGCCCCCATTTGGCTCGATGAACGCCGATTGGTGAGCTTGAATGAGCGGCACTTTTGGGTGTCCGAAGACGGGGGCTGGAGTGGGCGCACCGTGGAAGCTCCACGACCTGATCTGGTGGACCTGCAGCGGAGCGCTGCAGGGCTCAGCGTGGTCACGGCAGATGGCATTGTTGGGCGTGCGGAAGCGCTCGATGGCCCCTGGTCTTGGCTGATTCCCACAGCGGACTCGATGCCCACGGCACCCATCATTGCGCACCGACCGCTCGAAGACGGTCGAGTGGTTCTCTTGGACCGCCAACGGCTCCATCTCTGGGATGGGGGACCCCACAAATTAACCCTTGGTGATGTGCCGGATGCACACGCTTTCGAACTCGCGGGGGATGGGAGCCTTATTGTTTTACAGGCCCAGGCAACCACTCGGTTCGCGGGACGGTAACGTTACCTTTGGCGCGACCGTGACAAGAGCGCGATACGGCCGTATCATGATCAGCGAAGAAAGATTTCGGAACCGTCTTGAAAACTAAGGCCTACAAGCTGGCGGCCGAGCTCGGCCTCCAGGAGCAGTCCGTCTTGGACTGGCTGCGCAATAATGGGTACCCCAACGTTCGCCGCGCAGACACTATCCGTTCGGATGTGGCACAGGCGGCTCGGAAAGCCCTCGGCGCCGGTCGGTCCAGTCCCCGTGGGCGGGCGCGGCCACGTCCGGAAGGCCGGTCCAAACGATTCACTAGTGAAGCGCGCGAGGGCCGTGACACACAGCGAATTGCGCCGCCGACCCCGGACAAGCCGAGAACAGTCAAAGCCGGCGAAGGGGCAGGCTTTCGTACGAGCTTTGCCGAACTCTTACAGAATCATATGCCCGAGGGGCGCGCCCCTGAGCCGGCTCATACCGGCGGGCGGACTGCGCCGCCCAGTAATGCACCGCAGGCCCGCGAAAATGCGGGAGATGCAGCACGCGTCCGCTTGGCGCGAGCCGAACGGGAAGTCGGCCGTCTGGCAGACGAGATCAATGTGGAGCGCTCACGAGCCCAAGGGTTCGAGAGACAATTGGTGCGACAAGAAAGAGAACTCGAGTCCGCCAAGCAAAGTCTGGTCGCCCTAGAGGCGTTTCGGACCGATTATGAGCGCGTCGACCTCGAGCGAACTCTGCTCAAACAGAAGTTGGCCGAAATCGAAGACGAACGCGCGACCCTCGAGCAGACCTGTACTGAACTCAAGGGCGCACTCGACGAAGCCAACGCGGCCGTTCAGGAGACTGAGGAGCGCATCGTCGACCAAAGCGGTGTTTTCGATGATTTGGAAACGGCGCGGAAGCGAGAAACGGCTTGGCGAGCGCGGGCGCTCGAATTGGAGCGCACAGCATCTTCCGGTGGCGACTTGACCAAGCTGCTTCGGAGTAAGGGCATCGAAGATCAAGAGGAGCATGCCCAAGTCGTGGTGGCGCTGATGTCAGAGGAACGTGCCATCTCGAATTTCATGAAGGCCATTCGACAAATCGATTCGGCGGTCATGGAGAAGCTGATCGACGAGAGCATTCAGGCCACGTGTATCGATCCGATTTGTCGCCGATTGACCCGCGCACGGCGAAAGTTAGTGCGGCATGTGGCCGGTGCGAATGATTGCAAGATTTGTGCAGGTCATGTGGACAAGCGCTGGTTTGCCTACCTCACCCATGAGTGCCAACTCGCCGGTGTTCGGCGCTTGTTGGTCATCGGTGGTGCCCCCGAACACAATGCTCGATTGCATACGCTCAGTGAAGGTGCGCCCATCGATTTGCGGGTGGTGAGCATCGACGAGGAGATCTCCCAAGGACGTGCGCGAGGTCGCGTGGATGGCTGCGACGCACTCGTCATTTGGAACGAGAACGTCGTGCCCCACGAGGTGAGTCAGATCTATCGCTCCGCCGCCGAAGAGATCAATCGGCTGACGGTCCAGATTCCCGGGGCCGACACGCGGGTCGAGACCTTGGCGCGGTTCACCATCAATCGTCTCGCTCGCCAACATATTCTCAAGGCCCAATAAATCAGTTCGGCCACTCAGGCCGGCCTCACCCACATGCGCTCGTCGCGCCCTCAAAGTCACTTCGGCATCCACCTCGACACCCATAGCCTTTGCGAGACTCGTGCATGGTGCGACGTCGATGAATGAACTGGGGTCGTCGGGGCTACTTGAGGAGTTCTCGGTAGAGTGGCGTGGACAGGTAGCGTTCGGCGCAGGACGCGAAGATGACGACGATGGTCTTGCCGGCAAATTGCGGTCGACGGGCTAAGTGTAGGGCGGCCGCGCATGTTGCCCCCGACGAGATCCCCGCCGGAATGCCTTCGAGTCGGGCCAGAGCCCGCGCGTTTTCGAATGCCGTGCTGTCGATGACCGGAATGCACTCGTCTAAGACACTCCGGTCCAGATTTTCTGGAATGAAGCCGGCACCAATACCTTGGATTTGGTGGTGTCCAGGGCGGTGCCCGTTGATGACCGCACTGCGCGCCGGTTCGACGCCGAGGACGTAGAGGGACGGATTCTTTTCTTTGAGAGCCCCACCGATCCCGCTGATCGAACCTCCGGTTCCGATACCGCCCACCAATGCATCCACATTGCCTTCGGTATCCGCCCAAATCTCCTCGGCCGTGCCCACTCGATGGGCCTTGGGATTGGCCGCATTGGAGAATTGATGGAGCACGAGCCCATTGGGGAGTGTCTTGGCCAGCGCGTAGGCGCGGTCGACAGCCCCCTTCATTCCCTCTTCCGCCGGCGTCAGTTCGAGATCTGCCCCCAGTCCTCGGAGCAGGGCGCGCCGCTCGATGGACATGGACTCAGGCATGGTCAGAATCAAGCGTAGACCCTTTACGGCCGCCACGAAGGCCAAGGCGATGCCCGTATTGCCGCTCGTGGGCTCGATGAGGACGGTATCGGGCCCAATCCGACCCTCGGCCTCCGCCGCCTCGATCATGGCCAAGCCAATGCGGTCCTTGATACTAGAGAGGGGATTGAAAAACTCGAGCTTGGCCAAGACGGTTGCACCACAGCCCTCGGTGACTCGATTGAGGCGCACCAAGGGCGTTCGGCCGATGGTTTGCGTGATGTCATCGTAGATTCGAGCCATGGCTGGGCACCTTAGCGCGGTCGACGTCTCAGCGGTAGTCGGGCCAGAAGGCTTTCTTGGGTGTTCGGGGTCGACGACGCGGCTTTCGGGGCGGAGGACGCTCGATTGTCGGTCGGAGACGGGCTGCTTTAGCGGGCAATTCGAGCGCGCGAGATGGGCCCGTGTATTGGGCCAAGAGCCAAAGCGTGGGATCGGTGGGGCCCGTCCACCAGCCTGCGTTTTTACCCGATGCACTGGACACCAGTCGAGCCCGGCCATCGTTCCACTGCAAGCGTGTATTGCCCGGTGGTCCGGCGAGACTGGTCGCTGCAGCCTTTCGGATGACGAGTTTGGCCGTGTCTTCACGGCCCGATGGGAACCACACTCCAAGCTCCCGTCGACCGAGAGGGGCCAGGCCATGGGTCACCCAGGTATTTCCTTGCTGGCGCAAGGTCACCACCGTTTCGATGGGCAGGCCGCCCGAGGGTCCCAGTTGAGGCCAATCTACCCCTGCGCGTCGGCCGTGGACCTCATCGATGATCGCGGCATTCTCCCCATACAAACAGAGGGTGACGAGGACATGTCGACGGGCTGTTTTGTTGGCATCTTCATCGACGGGTGTCCGGACGACGAGGCCACCATCGATGCGCTGGACCGATTGAATTCGGGGCGCAGTACGGTGATGAACCGTCAAGCCAGAAGGTCCAGTGCCGGCCACGCTACTCTGCGGTAGACCTTCTTCTTGGAGACAGGCCTCGAGGTCGGCGGCGGTGGGCTGAGTCGCACCGTCTATTCTCCATTCCAGAGTTCGGAGACGGGGAGCGCTGTGGGCAGCGTCTGGCTGAGGGGCCTCGACCACCGTGGCATCGGGAGTGCTGTCCGTGGGCGGCGAGGGTTCGCCGGTCATCCACACGAGACCGATGATCGAGAGTGCCGACAGGCCGATCCAAATGGGGTAAGCGCCGGTTGCCGGCCTGCGTCGCGTCAAGGATCAATCACCATGGGGATTGGGGCCGAAATAATACCCGTGGCCATCGTTACGGATCAGATGGGAACCTTCGGTCAGGTCCACATGGAAATGATTGTCGTGAGCCGCGTTGAATTCGGGGGTCAAGACGATGTTGAACACCTGCCGCGTGTGCATCTGCCAGCCCAGTTCGTAGAGCAAGCGGCCCTCTTCTGTCTGAAAATTGTCCGTGACCCCATGTTCCCAGTGATCCTCGACATCGAAGACGAGGCCGTCACTGCGGCGAAACCATTTGAGGTCGATGGCGAGGCCGAGTCCGTGTTGACTCAGGCTGTCAGTGCCGGAAATGAGGCGGCAATTATAGGTGCCGATGTGCCCCACCTCGACCACGTCGAACTCTTGGAGGATCTGGGCCAACTGGTGGAGGGCCAAGGCCAGATGGCAGGACATGAACATTGGGCGGGCCTCTGCCTGGGTCACGTAGCGAAAGTTCACGCCGGCGATTGGGCTCCGAACCGTGACCGGACCGACGATGTCGCAGGTAATGTCGGGCCGACCACTGGGGGAGTCTTGTCGCGGTGCTTGTCGCGTGTAGTCGAGGCCGCGCTGATCCAGTTCGGCGAAACAGTCGAGATCCGGCCCAATCTCAGCCTCGCCGGGCACGCATACGCCCCGCCGATATTGGGCTTCACCGTAGCGCGCACGGGATTCGCAAAAATAGCCTGGGCGGCATCCGGTTTCGGGAAAGAAATCGAAGTCACAGCGCTGAAAACACGCGCCTTGACCGACGATGATCTCGTCAATGCAGAATGTGACTGGGAGGCCGTTACGGTCGGGACAAAACCGGTCACATCCGAGACTGCAGGTGCCTCGCGGATAGCCCTCGGCCTCCGTCAGACAGAATCCGCCCTCCGCCTCAGGGTATTCGCAGTCTTCGTCTTCCTCACAGGGCCCGCCGACCCAGCCACGGTTGACATTGGGGTCAGGGTCGAGCCCGCGATCTGGTGTGGCCGTGCCGTCGGGAGTTCGGCCTGCATCCAATTCGTCTATGGGTGGCATGGAGTCGGGCGTTGCCATCCCGCGGTCACGGTCTCGGGCTGCATCATTGAGGCGGCCCGAGTCAAAGACGCCTCCATCCATATCGGGGGCGACCAACTGGTTACGGGGATCGCCCTCGTTGTCACTGAGCTTGGGTGCACTTTCGGCGCAGCCACCAACCAGAGCCACCCACAAGAGCAGACGAAAAAACTGCATTCAAAACCCCACGACCAAAACGCCGTATGTTGCCAAAACGCACGCTCGTATTTCCAGTCGATTCCATCGATATTCCCAAAACGGTGTTGGTGTATGAGAAGTCGCAAGTCCCTAAAATCGCGCCTTTTACCGTCAGGCTAGGTCTCCATCGGAGTGATTTATGCGTCTTCCGTCGACTCGACTCATTGCCCGTACCCCTTGTCACGTCGGTGACGCGCTTGATGGATCGGGTCGTCGATTGCTGTGAAGACATCCCTCTCTTGCTCGAGGCACTTTTCGAAACGGATACGGATGCCGGTCCTCGGATGGCCAATCAGATGAGTGCCAAGGCGTGTCTTTGTGACACGCCTAACACGCAGCTGCGCGATGCCATGCCGTCTGGTCTTTTCATGCCTGTCGGTCGTCGGGATTTACTCCAACCGATCGCTCAAATAGATGCGATCGCCGACTGTGCGGAAGACGTCGGCGTTTTGCTCACCCTCCGGACGTATGTGGTGCCGGGGCCTATGAACGATGGGCTGAGAGACCTCATTGGAGAGGGCATGGCAACGGTCCGGATCACAGCCGAGATGGTGAGCAATGTGGATGTCCTCTTGGCCAGTGGCTTTTCCGGGCCTATCGCCGCCGAGATACTCGACCTGATCAAGCGACTGGGTGCTCAAGAACACCGAGCCGACAAACGGCAAGACCGCGGTTCGAAACTCTTGTTCCAACAAGAGGGTGTCATGTCTCCCGAGGGCATTTTTATGTGGAACAAGGTGCTGAACAGGATCGGTGATCTGGCCAATCACGCGGAAAATGTCGGTGGCCGCGTTCGCCTCTTCTTAGCCAGATAGGACGATGGATCCCGAGGAGTGGATAAGCGCCTCTGTCATCATGGTGCTGGCCGCCTTGAGCGGCCTGTATATGGCCTGGAGCATCGGCGCCAACGATGTCGCCAACGCAATGGGCACGTCGGTGGGATCGGACAGCCTCAAACTACGCCACGCAATCATCATTGCGATGATTCGCCGGTGCCCTCTTCGCAGGCGGCACCGTTAGTCAGGGCGGCGGCATCATCGATCTCGAGATCTTTGAGGAGAATGCCTTACTGCTGGCGGCCGGGATGACCGACTGCTTGCTAGCAGCCTCCTCTTGGCTCCATTTCGCTCCTGAACTCGGGAGTCCGGTGTCCACGACACAGTCGATCGTAGGTGCTGTGATCGGGCTTAGATGTGTGGTCGGGGGGGCCGCCGCGATCGGTTTCGTCGCAGTGTCGAAGGTGGGGACCGCATGACTCGTCGCACCTCTGCTGTCCGCTTTTGTCGCGTATTTCTTTGTCCGGTGGCTCATTCGGAATGTCCAGGGGAGCGTATCTCCACTACGGCGCAGTCGTCGTCTCGGCCCTATTCTCGCAGGTCTGATCGTGGGGCTTTTCAGTTTCGGCGTTCTGTTTCGCAGCTCTGCGGGCCTGACCCTGAGTTTGGGTCTTTGGCCCAGTGTTCTGATCGCTTTGCCCATCGCGCTCCAGGCCGCCCTCATCGTCAATCCGATCTTCCGACGCGTGATGACGGGCGAGCCGGACTCATTGGGTGCGAAAGTGCGGATGACGGAGCGCGTCTTCGAAGTACTCCAGCTCGGCACCGCCGGCGATTTGGCGTTCGCCCACGGAAGCAATGACGTCGCCAATGCCATTGGCCCATTATCGGCCACCTTCCATGCGCTTAGTGACGGGATTAGAGAAACTGTGAGTGTGTCGTCGCCCATCCTCATGGTGGGGGCTGTTGGCATCCTGCTGAGCCTGGCCTGTTACGGCTATAAGGTGATGGCAACCATCGGTCATGGGATCACCCAGCTCAGTCCATCGGCCGGTTTCAGCGCTGTTTTCACTGCGGCTACGGTCATCTTGTTGGGCACTAAATTGGGCCTGCCCGTGAGCGCGAGTCACATTAAGGTGGGGGCGGTGATTGGGGTCGGATTGGCTTGGGGGGCTGCGGCCATCAATCAGGCCATGCTTCGAACGATCCTCGTGAACTGGGTCATCACTATTCCCCTAACGGCAGGCCTCGCAGCCGCGTTCACCTGGGTGGCCGGACGACTCATCTGATCAAAAAAGGGGAGGCTGTTCGCGTGGGCTCGACTCGTCTGCACGCGGCCGATGTCTATCCGTCAGGAGGCTTCGGATACCTCGGAGACCGACTCGTCGGGGAGATCGTTGGAGGCAGCGCGCTGCTTGGGCTCCGCTGCCGGCTCTTCCGGGGCGACCTGAGTGGTCTCGGCACGGGCGACCGGTGCGCGCTCCGGAGGGGGCGGCTCTGGTTCGTCCTGCTCGAATCGATCCGCCTCGTCACCTCGTGAGTAACCTTGTGAGAAGAGATCATCAAAACGTCGAACGGGCTCGCCGCGCACAGATGATGGCCGATTCGGGTCTTCTTCGGTGGGCTCTTCGGGCGGCGGCTCCGGCGGCAAACTTTCACCGGTTGCTCGTGCCCGGCCCTCGGTGGAGATGCTAATCACGTCACCGGTCTGCGGGTCAGCTCGTCCCTCTGTCCGCCGGAGATCGGCGAAGCGCCGTGCTTCTCGGCGGGCATCCACCGATCGGTCGTCTTGGGATTCCTTGGGAGCAGGCTCGAACTCTCGGACGGCCTTGACGGCATCGTTAGGGACCGGCTCGAGTCCGCCCTGAGCTTCCTGGTTCGCCCCACCCGCGACGTCCGTGGACGGGGTGACGCCGGTGATCCCGAGCGCCCCTCCGAGTTGGTTGATCCCTGGCATATGCCTTCCTCAAGCTCTTATGGAAGGAATCCTACCGAAACCCGCGCCAAATGTCCTCTTATTCGATCTTCTTATGGTGCTCGATGACGTGGGTTTTGGCGGCATTTGGGTGAGCGTGGTACTCCTCTTGATGGTGTTTTCTCCCTCGCGGGGCTCGGTGAACGATCCAGCACAACAGCCACTCCACACACCCGGCTCCGGTCTCGCCGTTCGGGTAACAGCGCGCCTGTCTGCCGTGATCTTGCTCGGGGTGTTACTCGTTTTCTTCGAGCCGGTCCTGATCCCCATCGTGCTTGCGATTCTGCTTTCTTTCTTACTCACGCCCATGGTGCAGGCGCTCAACGACAAGGGTCTTCCTTACGGGCTCTCTATTTTGGTGGCCGAGGGGGCTGCGACATTGCCCGTATTGGGGTTGGTCTTCATCTTCTTCTCCACCGCCGGCCCGCTGAGCGCCAAGCTGCCCAAATACCAGGATCAATTGGTCGGTCAGGTAAACAAAATGGTGGACACAGCCATGGCGCAAGTGGGCGATGAAGCTCAGCAAAACTCGGTTCGGCGCGCCATTGGTCAGGATCTATTGCCCAAGGTGCTCGATGAGGGCGCAGCATTCGTTCAGCGAAGCTTCGGGGCGGCAACCACCGTTCTCGGCTCCTATCTGCTGACCCTGCTTCTCAGCGTATTCATGCTCAACGAGGGCTCGCGTTTTCGGGAGAAATTTAGAGAAGCTTTTGGGGCGAATAACCCGCTTCTCGGCGCTTTGGAGGGGATCGGTCGAGACGTACGACGCTACGTGGTCGCCAAGACGTTTATCAGTGCGCTGACGGGCTTTTGTGTATGGATATTTCTCGAATTCTGTGGGGTTGATTTCGCCGCTTTTTGGGGGCTTTTGGCCTTTCCACTCAACTTCATCCCCACGGTCGGCGCCGTCGCCGCATCGATTCCCCCCATTCTCGTCGCTGTGGTCGCGCCCGAGTTTTCAACGCTGGCCATCATGGGCGTCATCGCGGGCCTGATGGCCATCAACGGCTTTATCGGCGCCTATCTGGACCCCCGATATGTGGGGCACGCGGTCAAGGTCTCCCCCTTGGTCGTCTTCATTTCGATGCTGGCCTGGGGATTGGTCTGGGGGCCGGTGGGGATGATCCTGGCGGTGCCCATCATGGTTTCGGTCAAGGTGGTTTGCGCACGCATTCCCGCCCTCGAACCCCTTGCGACGATGCTCAAGGGTTAGTCGCTCCTCAGCGGTTCTTAGGCCTTATCGGCGCTTCTTTTTCTTCGGGGTAAACAGCAAGAGAGTGGTGACTTCGCAGGTATCGCTGCGATCGATCCAGAGATCTGAATAGACGCGTTCGACACACGTTGTCAGGTCGGAATGAATCAGAGTGGTTTCCCGAAGCGACGGTTTGATCGTCGCGGGTCGCCCCTCGATCTCGAGGTCATAGGTCATCCGACCCGGCCGAAGTCGTCCATTCCCGATGGCATCAGCGTAACATTCAGCAAACCGATCATTGGTATTTTCCAGGACCTGTCTCAGCGCCTTCTCGGGACAGCCCAATGCGATCTTGGTCAATTGGATTCGGGCTTTTACAGGCAAATCTTGTCGAGGTGCAGTGCTCTTCTTCGAGGGCAAATAGACGACTCCCATGGTTGGCGTTCCACGAAAAGCTGCACCGGCAAAAGGCACCGGGACATCGGCGCCGGCCGAGGGCGTGGCCGCTTCGAGCGCGACGTCGCTGACCTCCGGTGCCCAGCCTGAAATACGCCAATTTCCTTCTTGGATTTCGAGCCAGAAGGTGACCCGTTTGTATTTGTCCCGGAGCCGGACCACAGCCTCTACCACATAGCGATTGTCGATGGTGCGCAGCCGCCAGAGACGTTCGAACGAGTAGTCATCTGGACTGTCCACCATCGCTCTCACCGGAAAGCTTTGCGGTTCCACCTCGCGGGTAAATCGCGATCTCAATGCAGAGATTTCATCGAACACATGGCCTTCCAAGAAGGTCTTGGCAGCCATTTCGGGATCGGGGAACTCGATCAAGGGCACCTGCGGCTTATCGCCACCACATGCGCTGAGCACGAGGGAGACCAGTAGCCATCGCCAAAGCCCTTTCATTTCGCCAACTCCACGGCGAAGGGCGTGTCGGGCATGGCATCTTGTACGGCGACGAGGAGTTTGGCGATGGCATCAATCTGCAGATCTCGTCGGACCACCAAGAGTCCGCCTGATGCATCTTTGAATTGCGCAGTCGTCGAGGCCATTCCGAAAGCCAATGTCTCCGGGTCGGGCGGGTTGCCCTTTTGGGGAATGGAACCGCTGTAGTCGCCACAGTCAATCTGAGTGGCCTTGCCGGTGACATCGACGCGGAGCAGTTTGGGTCTGGCTCCTGGAGGTGCCGATGCCAATCGAGCCAGGGGGACCCAAGCCGGTTTTCCGCTTGCGGTGCGTGCCACCAATTGGAGGCCCTCGGCCCCCGCCTCGGAGGCCCAACGCGACAAATCGACCAATAGATGAGCGGGCTGCCGGCGTCCCAAGGCGAGGGCAGCTTGGGGGCGATACACAGCGTGGGCCCGCTCAGCCAAGGCCGCCCGTGTTTTCATGGCCCGACGCAGCGCCGCTTTGACCGGGGCGGCTTCATGGGGAAAAGGCCCTTGCCCGTCTACGAAGGTACCTGCTTGGTGACCAACGATCATGATGCTGGCCGTGGGGCGGCCGGCTGCGTCTCGACCGGCGAATCCACCGTCCCATTTCTCAGCGCCGCGAATGATGGGAAAGCCTGCAGGTCCGAGCAACTCCACGAGGCGTTCTTGCTGTGCTGCCGGCGAGACCTGCACGAACTGCCACTGGTCTTTGACCCGGGTCATCTGAATCATCATGGTGGCCGGCCAGCCGTCGATGCTAAACGCGACTTCACCTTGGCGACGATCGGGCCCCGTCCAGCGGAGTTCGGCGAGGCCCAGATATTGATAGCGGTCCGGCGTCACCATTGATGGAAGCACCATGTCTTTGGCGGCGGCGCCGGTGAACCAGCGCATGCGGGCATCTTTGTCGAAGAAGTCCGTGTCGAAAGCCGCGCCGACGACGGACCAAGTGCTCAGGTGTTGGGGCGTATCTTCTTTGTCGGCGCAACTCAAAGTCGACGCCAAGATCAGTCCCCAAAGCCAAGATCTCTTCCCCATGGGTGAAACGATACCCTCAATCGGTTTCATCTGCTTCCTGAATCACTGATACGGTGTCTTCTCGCCCCAAACGAGTTGCATCGCCCACAGGCTGACCGCCTGTGAAATTGATGAGTGAGAATCGACCCAAGTCAGCGAAGGCTCGATTTTGCGGCGAGCGATCACGCCGCTGTAATTCGAGGTTCATCAGGCCGGAGGCTGTGCAAATTCGCGCGCGCGTCCGACCTCTCTCCTCGAACCGTTCGCTGACCACTCGGCCCAATCCGGGCGAAGGGGATGCATCGAGAGGCTGTTTGTCCGCAATGAACCAGGTCGCCTTGAGCGTTTCGCGGCGTGTGCCCACGAGGGCATCGACCGCCGCCATGAAAGGGGGTCGTTCGAGATTCCAATTCTCGTGGCACCACTCCGTTTCCGTGGCCAGCGCGGGGCAGGGGCCGGTTTGGGGACACGGGGCTCGAATGACCCAGCCGGCAGCACTGAGTGCATCTCTAAACGCGAGGGCGCGGCGAGAGGGGGCGAACGCAGCCGGATCGATGACGACGAGTGCACCCTTGGGTCCCAATGTCTCGGCCAGGCTGTCGGCGAGGGCGGGAAACACCTGTGTGGGTAGTTCGTTGACCACGTTCATCATGAGCGTGATGTCGACAGGGGGAATGCCCTCGAGCTGCGGACCGAGGGGGGCCTTTAGATCCACCCTGCGAGTGCTCAAGCCCTTGACCCCGAGCGCTCGAGCCAGCGTTTCGGTGGCGTCCAATGCTTGCGAGACGGCATCGGTCGCGTAATGACGCCAAGCAATGCCTCGAGGGGCAGCCCAGGACCACATCCCAGCAACGCCGGTTCCGGGTCCGCAGCCCAGTTCGAGGATCTTGAGGCTCTGCCCCGATTGGAGGCCCTTGCCCCTAGGGGTATATCTGGCCCAGCGGTCGAGAACAGGGGACAGTTTGGGGGCCTGAGCGCACACCACATAGGTGCTATATGCCAACCGCATGATCGGGTCGGCAAGATAGGGGCGCCCGGCAAATTGGGCACGCTCTTTAGTCAGTCCCAGGTGGAGTTGTTCCAGGCCTTTCGCGATGCGTTTGACGGTCGCCTTGTCCCCCAAAGGGCCATGGATGGCGGCCAAGGCCTCGAGCAGAGGAACGGGGAGTTCGAGAGTGGACCAACTGGTCCGACCGGCCCGACGGCGGCCCATCAGCGGAGCTCGTCGAGCAGAGCGTCCAGCCCCTTGCTCAGCATCTTTTGCCGCTTGCTTTTCTTGCCCTTGAATCCACGGAGACGGGTGCGCTCCGCGCGGGCAACAGCCTTTGCTCGTCGACGGTTGGCGCCAGGGGGTGCCCGCAGGAGCCGTGCATAGCGGAGACCCGCACTCACCGCGTCTCCTTGGGCCCGAGGACTTTTCTCTGCCTCTTCGACCAATTCGAGGGCCAGGGTATAGGCCGTTGCAGCGGTTTTACGAGCCTTCCGGGTTCGGTCGAGTCGACCCAAGAGCTGCGCGTGGTTGCCGAGGGCGATCAGGCGGGTGCGTCGAGCATCCGCACCCAATGATTCGGCCAGCGCCGCCGCTTCGCCGTATAGCGACTCTGCTTTCTTGTTCTTCTTCTGCGCGGAGTAGTGGGCGGCCTTACGGCTCAGGCTACGGACCAGGAATTGGCGGGTCTTGAGATCCTTGGGCACCTTGGCAAAGGCCCCTCGCAGGATATCGATGGACGCCTGGTGAAGCGTCTCTGCTGCCTCCTGCTCTCCCTTTTCTTCGAGAAACTCGGCGAGACGACCGGTGCGCGCACCAAAAGTGACGAGCACCGAGTTGTCATTGGGAGAGAGCCGAGCCCGTTTTGTGAGAATGTCGACCGCTGCGCGCTCGAACTCGATCTGAGCGGGGCGGTCCGCAAGGGTCTCTGCGATTTCCACCAGGTCGGCAACGATGCTGTACGCCGTGCTGGCGGCGCTTATGGGATCGTGTTCGTCCTCGGCGCGTTCAGCGCTGAGCTTCAGAGCTTTGCGAGCGGCATCCAGCGCTGCTTCTTTGTCTTTCCGATCGGTCTCGATGGTGGCCAAGTCGACCCAAGCCCGAGCCGACATGACGCGAGTCAGCCCCGTCCGCGGTACGAGGCTAGCCGACGTTTCGACGGCCTCGGAGGCTTTCCTCAGTGCTTTGGCCACACGGTCCCGAGAACAGTTCTCATCACTGGCCCACTCACGGACGGTCCCCAAATAGTCGCCTCGCATCCGCGAGTTCGTGGGTTCAGCTTCGAACAGGCTTGCCGATTGCTCCGCTGAGGTTTTCAGGGCGTTGCACGCTTCTCGAGAGCGGCCCATCTTTTGGGACACGACGGCCATTCGGCGCGTGAGCAGCAACCGATTACGGCCCAGGCGGAGATCCCCCGGGCGCATGGTCAGGGCTTCGTCTGTCGCAGCGATGGCGCGCTCCAAGTGCGCGATGGCACCTTCGAAGTCGTTATTGATGAGGGCGCGGTCGGCATCCTGCAAAGCATGGCTCGCCCGTCTGCCAGGATCATTCTCGGCGGCCGCGACTGCCTCACGTTTTTCGGCGAGCCGAATGTGCAAGACGACCGAGATCCCGATGGACACGATGATGCCGAGGATGAGAAGCATCCGGGTGCGATTTTCGTTCTTCGCCATTGGGCTTTTTTGTCCAGTTTTACGGGGCTTTTCGCCACACCAAAGTCTTCACGGGTGCCGAGCCCGCGCAAGGGAAATCGACGGCCTGCGGGCATACTCGTTCGAGCGAGAAATCCTCAGACAGTGCCTTGGACACTTGCCGTGCGAAATGGTTCGGCGTGCTCTTCCGATGATTGGTGACCGTCCAGAGGGCACCGCCTGGACTGACCATGGAGGCGCCGAGGGCGGCCAACTCACCGTAGTTTCGGGCCACTGACCATCGTTTCTTTCGTGTACCCACGCTGGTGCTTGGTGGGTCGAGAATGACCAGATCAAAGCGTTCTCCTCGCTTCGCCAAACGAGGAATCCAATCGAAAACGTCGCCATAGATTGTGTCGTGACCGGTCGGGTCGACGCCGTTTTCGCGGAGCTGCCCCGGAATGCGGGCCAGCCAGCTCTTGGAAAGATCGACGCTGACCGTCTGAGCACCGGCACTGGCGGCCGCGATAGAGAAGCCGCCAGCATGAGCGAAGGTGTTGAGGACCCGAAGACCGTGGGCATTGCGGGCCAGCCATGCGCGCTGGGGCCGTTGGTCCAAGAAGAGTCCAGTCGAGAGTTGTCGACCCAATTGCACCCGGTAGCGTGTGCCATGCTCCATCACCACGAGTTCATCGGGGGCCGGCCGACCGGTATCGAGTCGAGGGGGCTGCTGGCCGCCACGGGAGCGATCCCGGAGTGCATCGATCATATAGACGCCCTCCGCATCGGGTAGCGGGCCCCTGGACACGCCTTCATCGTGTTGCACCCAAAGCCAGTCGGCGTATCGATCTACTGACCATCCCGTATGCCCGTCAGCGGCCCCGTGGCAGAGGCGATAACAAGTCGTGTCCGGGTCTGCCTCCAAACCGGCGCGAGACGCAGCCCACCCCAAGCCGAGCGCGAGGGCAAAGTCCGGGGGCGCTGGTGCAGTCCACCGTGGACCTTGGGGCAAGCCGATGGTTTCACAGTGCAGGAGGGCCCGCGGCGCGCGGCGATCGATGGGGTCCCCGTAGCGGGCATCTCCTCGGATGGGGCAGCCTGCCGCGGCCAGATGGGCTCGAATTTGGTGGGTACGCCCCGTGATCGGCGTCAGCCCGATGACACACCCTGCTGCGCTCGTGCGTTCGACTGCGTACCGCGTCTCGGCAGGTTTTCCCGGGGCAGCCGGCACCGCCCCACGAAAGAGACCACGTTTGGGGGTTGGAGCCGTGTCGGTGACCGCCAAATAACGTTTCTCGATTTGACGTGTACGCCACGCTTCGTCGAGCACCTTGGCGCCGGCCGAAGACCGACTAAAAACCAAGACCCCAGAGGTATCCACGTCCAGTCGATGGTGCACGCCGACCCGGGCGTCCAACCAGCTCACCACATCGGGTCGAAGGCCGCGTCCATCTCCGTGGGTCAACCACCCCGCTGGTTTGTTCACCACCCAATAGTCGTCGTCACGATAAAGGGTGACCGGCAACTGTCCTGGGATAGGCACCGCGTCGACGATACGAGGTCTCATCATCTCTGGACGCGAGGCAGTCGGAGAAGGCGAATCAGGGTCGGCGATACCCGTGCCCGGTAGGTTTCGATGGTGAGGGTTCGGACCGCTTCCACGGCCGACAACCGGGTGTTCACTTCCTCGAGATCGGCTCGAAGGCCGGCCATCACCAGATCGGAAAGCGCTGCCGCCTCACCGTCTTCGGAGAGCCGTTGATTGAGCAGATCTCTACGCTGGGCGAGGAGGGTCAATTGCCGCCGGGGGACCTCTGTGTCTTCGTATAGTTCGAGGTAATGACCGCGAATTCGCCATCCGGCGAATAGAGCGGCGACGGCACAGAGTCCGATAATGAGGAGGGTCGGGTTCACGCCTCGACGCAGGCGCCTTCGACGCAGGCTCGCAGGGGACCGCATTGGTCGTTATCGCTACAGGTGCTGGACATCCCGGCCTCTACACAGTCGCCGGTGGTGGCGCAGACGGGTCGAGCGCCTCCGCAGTCCGTGTCACCACTGCATTCGACACACACCCCCAAGTCGCCATTGGCAAACAGGCTGCATTGGGCGCGCTCGGCGGGACAGTCGAAGGACTCTCGACAAATGCCTTCGGTGGCGTCGCACGTGAAACGCGCGCCGCAAACCTCGTTTTCGATACAGCCGTCATTGTCAGCGCATTGGACGCACCGACCTTCGTCACTGCCATCGGGAATTCGACAGACGGACCGTGCCGATGGGCATTCATCAGCCGCCACACACCTCTCGCCGCTCATCATGGGGCCGGCATCGGCCTGGTCATTGCCGCCCTGCATCATCACCCCGCTGTCGTCGAACGGGTTCTCGATGTCGCCGCCTTCCACCACACACGCGCTCAGCGCACACGCGATGACGGGGGTCCAAATCCACAGGCGCATAGCGTCTCCTTCGATCTTGTCTAGATGATGAATCATCCCACGAACCGGCCGTTGGATGCTACGGAGCCTTCAGCCTTCGCCCGGCTTTGGAATCTGGAAGATTGCGGGCGAATCCGTGGGGTAGTCCAGCATCTCGTGGCTGGGCGGAATCGGAATGTCGTCGACGGTAATCGCAACCGTTGGTGGATTCTCTGGTTCCATTTTGGCCTCGGGGCGCTCGATCGTGGCCCGCCAGGCCAAGATCGCCTCGTTACGCTCGATTTCCAGTTGTACGGTGACCAACGTAGGGCGGAGCTTGACCGGCTCTTCGTCGCCGACGGTCACTTTGAGGCGAGGTTGGAGAATAGGCAGGACCAGCTTCAATTCGCGGTGCTTGTGATGAAGATTCTTGAGAACAATCTTTTCGAACCCCTCTAGCTCCACCTGTAAGGCGTCTTGTGCCCCATTCCAGTAACTTTCCTCACGGTCCTTGGACATGCCGGCGACGGCCTTTTTTCCCGGAAAAAGGAGATTCCAAAAAGAGTCCAACGCCTTGGGCATTCCGTGCTTTTGAGCGCGCTGTTTCCAGGTTCTCGGAATCCAGCCGAAACCGGCCGGTGGTCGATCTTCGATGTCGGCCCCGTGCCGACACAAAAACCCTTCGGGCAAGAGTGGATGATCCGGATTCTCGATATTGGGCAAGCTCGTCCATCGCTCGCCGGGCGGGTTGTCGTCGCCCAAGTCCACCATATAGCCCATGCCCACAGGGTTGGTCTCGCAGTGATACCCCATGGGGGACCCTTCCGGTTGGTAGGGGTGCATGGACTGATCGACTCCGCCGAACGCAAACTCGTATCGAATCGGGCGGACAATGAACGGCTTTGCTGCGGAGAATCGGACCTGATCTCCTGAGACGATTGCCACTCGATCCCCGACCATGCGCAAGCTCACTGGGTCCTCTTTGGCAATCTGTACCGAGGCCTCACAAGAGGTACTTTCGCCACCAGGGGCATAGCATTGGGCGTGGACCACCACATCGGTCTTGGCTTTGACGGGGCCGATGTCCGACTCGAATTGAATGGGTGGACCCAGCGGACTGCCGAGGGGGTCAGCGTCGGGAAAGGGATGATCTCGGGTGCACAGCGCGTATTGGCGGGTCATGGGCTTCATCGGCGCCCCCTCCACCAACTCGAAGGTGCGTTTGAGGGTGATGTGCAGCGTCTGCCAACCGGCCTCGGCGTCGAGGGCGAAGAGGCCCAAGAAGCCATCGTGATTTACGCGGAGTTTTGGCGAGTCGTCCACGGGGCCTCGACTGGATTAGTCTTTGACCACGAGCACGGGCGAACGCGCCTGGGCGCCGCGACAACTGGCGACGTAGGTGTATTCTCTTTGGCCACCGGGGCTCTTCTTGCGGCTCGCCGGGGGCTTCCAGCCAACGCGGAGTTCGTCCTTGGCATCTCCAATTTGAGCTTCGAGGGTGACGGACTTGGCGTCGTCATTCCCCACCTCATTGATCTCGAAGATGATGGTGTCCTTGGCATCAAACCCGTCGATTTGGACGACCAGTTCGACACGTTTGCCCTTCTTGATCTCTGGCGGACTCCACTGGGCGAAAACCAGTGCATGTGCATCCGAGGCGGCTGCCGGGGCCGATGGCGTCGGCCGCGTATCCAAGTCCACGGTTTTGCCTGCCGCGGCCTCTCGCGCCAATTGTTGGAATCGCTTGCGCTCGAGACGCGCCAAGCGAGCCTCGAGATCATCGAGTCGTTCGCCTGCCGGTGCTTCGGGCGGGGTAATCTCGCCGTGCGTCTTTTCGAGATCGTTGAGGCGTCTTTCCCAGGAGGAAACACGTCTCTCCAATAACTCGAACCGGCGTGTCGCCTGATCCAGTCGCGCCAACAATTCAGGCGGGGCCTCGGTTTGAGGCTCGGCCGTTTTTTTTGCCCGAGGTTTGCGTGCCGGCGCCTTCTTGGGCGCCTCCTCGTCAGGCTTGTCGGCCTTTGCGTCAGGCTTGGTGGTCTTTCGTCGCGCCATGTCTTATTCACCCTCCAGAGAGCGCCCACGCACTTCAATCCCTATGGCGGTGTCTGTCAACAGTTTCAGAGTGGAAGAAGCGGTTGATTTTGTTCGCTGGTTTTCCAAGAGTACGCAGTGGTCAGTTTTTCATGAGAGCCATTCCTTGACGCAGTCCACGGCGAGCGCCGAAGAAGTCCAAATGTCACCCGACGTTGCAATTCGCTTTGCTTTGCTCGAGCGCAGGCTCGAGTTCATGGAGCGGCGACTGGATTACTACGAGGCTCAACTCGATCGGTTGGAGTTACCGGAGGCCGACATCGAGGTCGAAGCTGCGCTCAAGCGGCTCACCGATGTGGAGCAAAGGGCCCAGCAACTGGAGATCGACGCGCCGCCGGATGAGCCGGATCCCCCCGGGATTCGCTTGTTGCGCTGGAGTCCTTTGCAGTGCCGCGGCGGTGACCCAGTTCGTCTCCATTTGCAGAGTTCGGGTCTTTCTGAGCAGCGGAAAGTGGAGCTGATCATTACCGAAGTGGGGCGTAACCGACCCATCGAAGAGCGCGAGGTAACCCTGGGGGAACTTCGCCACCGGTCCCTGGTTTGGAATCCACCGGTTCTCGGGGCGCGGATGCGGGCTTATGTTTTTACGGTGAAGGTCGCGGGTCTCGAAGCCCAGTCCAGCGCCCTCTTGGTGAGAGGCTAGGACGATGCCGATTCGAAAATTTCGCCAACGCCAGGTGAGCCGGGAAATGGTGGGCGCGGCCGTTGCCTTGGTCACGGACAACGAGGACCCGGACAATCTCGGGCGGGTTAAAATCAAGTATCCGTGGCTCGACGATCAGACTGAGAGTTTCTGGGCCCCCGTGGTTTGTTTTTACGCTGGCCCCGATCGGGGCAGCTATCTCATGCCCGAGGTCGAAGACGAGGTCTTGGTGATGTTTCATCACGGGGATCCGGCATCTCCCTTCGTGGTGGGCAGCCTGTGGAACGGCGTCGATACGATCCCCGGGACTGGCAATCCCGATGGCGAGAACAACACCAAATGGTGGCAGTCTCGTTCGGGCCACAAATTCATCTTCGAGGACAAAGACGGCGCCGAGTCCATCACGCTGGTGGACAAGAGCGGGAACCTCGAGATGGTGATCGACGTCGCAGCCGACACGATCACCATCCAGGCCACGACCGGTGACATCTATTTCGATGCGCCGGCGGATTACATCGCCCTGGAATGCAAGACCATGACCATCAACGCCTCCAATAGCACCACGACCCAGGTGGGCGAGGGGCTCAATGAGGTCAGTAAGGATCGCAACGAGACCGTGGGTGCCAATTGTTCGGCAACGGCCAGCGCCATGCTCCTGATCGGAACCAAGACCCTCGGGGTCACCTTTGGTGACGGTGAGTTGGAGATGCAGCAGGCCAGTATGACCGTCGATGGGGCGTCGACTCAGACCATCGGGAGTCAAAAGGTGGAGATCGCCTCGAGTGTTCGCAAGAGCGGCCCCGAGACTGTCCTCGCCGGAAACCTCGAAATCGGTGCCAGTTTGATCAATCCGGCGGCCAACGCCGTCACGCTCATGGCGGGCATGATCAGCTTTAGTGCCGGCTCTGCGGCGTTTACCGGAGACAGTGCGACCACCTTCATGGGTGGGCTGATGAACTATTCCGGCGGGGCGACCATTGCCACCGACGCGTCGCTGGTGACCCTATGCTAAGGCCCGATTTCTCCCACGATGATGAGCGCCTGGCCGGGGTTTATGTCGCCATTGTCACGAGTAACGAGGACCCCGACAACCAGGGCAAGATCAAGGTGATTTTTCCCTGGATGGACAACGAGGTCGAGAGTCATTGGGCGCGAATCGCGACCCTCTATGCGGGCAAGGATCGGGGCCATTATTTCATTCCGGAAGTGGATGACGAGGTCTTGGTGGTCTTCGAACACGGCGACCCCAATCACCCCTATATCGTGGCCTCACTGTGGAATGGGAAAGACGAGTTGCCCGAGCCCGGTCACCCAGATGGGAAGAACAACCATAAGGTCATCGAGACGCGCTCTGGACACAAACTGACCTTCGACGACACCGAAGGCGCCGAGCAGATTTCTTTGGTCGATAGCAGTCTCAACAACAGCATCACCATCGACGTCCCCAGCGACAACATCACCATTTTGGCCAAGACCGGAGACATCCACATCAAGGCGCCGGCGGGCTCCATCAATTTCTCCAGCAAGACGATGACGGAGAACGTCAAGGAGACCAAGGACCACACCTCCGGGGCCACCCACGACATCACGGTCAGCGCGGCCGATTACATCGAGACCGTCGATGCCGCCAAATCCCTCAATGTGGGGGCTGGTCTGAGCCGCGTGGCTCAGCAGGTGACGGTGACCGCCAGTTCGTCCATGACCTCCACCGGCGGCAGTCTCAAGACCACCGTCAAAGGCAATCTGGCCATGACCCAATCCGGGGCGGTGACACAAACCATCGGCTCCTCGGAGATCAAGGCCTCGGGGACCGTTCAAGAGCACAGCCCCGCCAAGACTTGGACCGTGGGAAACCTGACTCTCAACGCCAAATCGTCCCTGGGTTTGACCACCTCCGGCACCATGACGGTGATGGCTGGGATGATGGACATGGAGGTCAAAGGCAAGGCGTCGATCTTGGGGTCCATGGTCATGAACATGGGCGGGCTCATCAATCTGACGGCTGACCAAGTCAGCTTCAAGCCGGGGGGCTGACTTGAGCTTCGACCCCCAGGATTTCTTGCAGCCCAAGAAGCACATCGACCATGACGGCTACTTGGTGATGTATCTGCCTGATAGCGATTTGAATGGCCTTCAACGCTTTCATTTCGTGGTCAAACGCACCTGTCTTTATGCGCCCCATGAAAAAGCGGTTCCAACCAGCCGGCAGCGCCCCATCTTCATGTCCGATCAGTACTATGAAGACGGCGACCCCTATGCGACTGCCGTGCGGTTCGAAAATGACCTCTGTCCGCCCAAGGGGGCGACGGATGTCGTCGTCAACGGCAATTGTTATCCCCCAGATGGAGAAGCCACTCACTGCTATCCCCAGGTGAAGATCGGCCGAAAAAAGCATCGACTCATCGTCCTCGGTGATCGTGTGGCCGTCATTCGCAAGGGTGAGAAGCCCGAGCTTTCACTGCCTCAGAAGTTCACCGTCATGCCCATGCGCTACGAGTTCGCTTATGGCGGAGTCGACACGGATTGGGGCGATGCGCCGATCATGAACACGGCCAACCCTTTGGGTGTGGGCTATCTGGTGGCGGCGACGAAGGATCAAGAGGCCACGGATCGGGCGGTTGTCATGCCCAATATCGAGGACCCCGACAACCTTCTCGATCGCGATAATCTCCTCCAAGCTCCCGAAAAGGACACGCCGCTGCGCGCGCCCGCAGGGTTCGGCTGGGTTCCCCGGAGTTGGCAGCCGCGTGCCGCGTATGCAGGGATGCCCGAGAGCACGCGGGACATGTATTTGGTCCTGCACGGCGATGCAGATCCCGAGGGCGAGAACTTCATCGCCATGAAGCCGGAATTTTGGCGCGGGGCGCCGGCTGCGATGCAGTTCAAAACCCTCGCGGGCAATGAGCGCGTCGACGTGATGCACATGCATCCAAAGCATAAAGAGATGTCGTTTCGGCTGCCGGATCTACAGCCCAAATTGCGGGTCAGCATCAACGGTGACGAGGCCGAGGTTCCTCTGGCTTTGGACACGGTCCAGGTAGAGATGGAGCTCAGTGAGGTGTCTCTCGTGTGGCGGGGGAGCATCCCGCGTCCGGACACCCTGGAGAGTTTGGCGGATCTCGAACGAGTCCTCTTGTATGTCGATGGCGAACTCACGATGCCCGCCCCCCTCTTGGGGACCGGTTTTCCCATTGAGCTTCTCGAAGGCAAGCTCCCCGTGGAGATCGACTTGTCGGCTCTGGATCAACTCGACGGGCTTCTCAAGTGAACCGGGGGCGTTCCGGCGGCGGTGGGCGTCGCATCTACGGGCTCGTCACGGGCATTGTCTGCAACATCGAGGA
>Ga0115011_10000827_pt1 | contig 23379 bp, 14 predicted proteins | sample TroAtlMetagenome_2_FD_88705 | JGI IMG/M metagenome (GOLD analysis project Ga0115011, IMG submission 88705) | Marine eukaryotic phytoplankton communities from Atlantic Ocean - Tropical Atlantic ANT8 Metagenome | ecosystem: Environmental > Aquatic > Marine > Oceanic | place: Tropical Atlantic...
AGAACATTTAAATTAGATCCTTGGACATAGAGAGAACCAATTAAAATATGTTTAGGCTGTTGCAGCTATTCCTCCTTGGGTAACTCCTGGAGCAGGAAGCATACTGCTTCCCATCAAATACATATCAATAGATCTGGCAGCACCTCTTCCTTCATTTATAGCCCAAACGACTAAAGATTGTCCTCGCCGACAATCACCTGCAGTGAAAACACCTTCAATGTTTGATGTGAATTTTCCATGTTCACCTGTGAAAGTTTGCCAGTTGCCTCTAGGGTTTTGATTATCAATACCAAGCATTTCGCCTATCTCTAATTCGGGTCCCACAAATCCTGTTGCGAGCAGAACAAGATCAGCTGGCCACTCTTTCTCAGAACCCTCTACTTCACTGAAAGGGGCCCCACCTTCAACAGGTTTTGACCAATCCACTTCGACCGTTTTTACTCCTTTTACTTGCCCATCTTCATTCCCCACAAATTCTTTAGCAAGTACATGGTAAGCTCTAGGGTCATTTCCGTTCTTAGCTTTATTCTCGGCATGGGAATAATCGAGCCTATAGATTCTTGGCCATTGAGGCCATGGATTATTTGAAGCTCTTTCCTCTGGAGGCTTATCTAACAGCTCAAAATTAACAACATCTTTGCAACCATGTCTCAAAGACGTGCCAATACAATCAGCACCAGTATCACCACCACCTATCACAATAACGTGTTTATCCTTTGCTGATGTGTAAAACCCGTTTTCGAGTTTAGAATCCAAAAGACTTTTCGTATTACGTGTCAAAAAGTCCATGGCATATTGAATGCCCTCAAGCTCACGGCCTGGATTTCGCCCAGTAGGATCAAATGGTTTTGTTGCACCAGTGGCTATCAGAAGTGCATCATTTTCTTTAAGAAGTTCATTTGGATCTACAAATTGTATTTTAGTCCCATTCTCTTCCATTATCTGAGTCATGTGGCCAGATTCAAAGTCCTCTTTTTTACCAACATGTGTACAAGTGACAAACTTTATACCTGATTCTCTCATTAATGAAACTCGACGATCTATTACATCCTTTTCCAGTTTCATGTTAGGTATGCCGTACATCAAAAGTCCCCCTATTCTGTCAGCTCTTTCGTAAACAGTTACTTGATGCCCAACTTTGTTTAATTGATCTGCAGCAGCTAATCCTGCTGGACCAGAACCAACTATTGCCACTTTTTTTCCAGTACGCTTGGTCGGAGGATTAGCAGTAACCCACCCTTCCTCAAAAGCTCTATTAATTATTGTGTTCTCAATGTTTTTAATCGTGACGGGCGGATTAGTTATTCCCAAAACACATGACCCCTCGCATGGAGCCGGGCAAACACGACCTGTAAATTCTGGAAAGTTGTTCGTCTTATGGAGGCGGTCAATTGCTTCTCTCCACCTTTTTTGATAGACCAAATGATTCCATTCAGGAATCAGGTTATCTACTGGGCAACCATTACCAGATTGGCAAAATGGAACACCACAATCCATACAGCGAGAGCCTTGCTTTTGGAGATGACTTTCGGATGGTTGCGTATTAATTTCACCATAATCTTTGAGGCGCTCAAGAGGATCACGGTAAGGCACTGCCTCACGCTCAAACTCTAAAAATCCAGTAGGTTTTCCCATTTTTTATTTTATTTTCTTCAGGCAACTAACTCTTTTTCAGCCTGTTTACGTTCTTCTAGTACTCTCTTATAATCGGTTGGCATGACTTTGACAAATTCCTTCAAAGTTTCGTTCCAATGATTCAAAATATGATTAGCAACATTAGAACCCGTATTGTTTTCATGATCTTGTACTAGAGCTCTAAGTTCCTCGATGTCATCCTGATCTGAAACCTTTTCTAAATCAACCATCTCCATATTACAATTAGGAGGGAATTTATTTTCAGGATCCCAAATATAAGCTACTCCTCCTGACATTCCTGCAGCAAAATTTCTCCCAGTAGGTCCTAAAATTACAGCACGACCACCTGTCATGTACTCGCATCCATGATCTCCAACCCCTTCAATAACTGCATGAGCACCGCTGTTACGAACACAAAAACGCTCAGCTGCGTGACCTCGAAAAAATGCTTTGCCACCGGTCGCACCATAAAGACAAACGTTTCCAGCAATAATGTTATCTTCAGAAAGAAAACTAGAACTTTCTGGGGGATAAATCGCTATCTTTCCACCGGAAAGTCCTTTACCAACGTAATCATTAGCATCACCTACTAATTCGATACTAATGCCTTTAGCAAGGAAAGCTCCAAGACTCTGTCCTGCTGAACCATTAAATTTTATGTTAATAGTATCTTCAGGTAGTAAATCTCCACCATGAGCTTTAGCAACCTCATTGCTAAGAATTGTTCCAACTGTTCTGTCAGTATTAATGATAGGCAATTCGATGTTTACTTTTTCACTTTTTTCAAGAGCAGGCCGAGCAAGCTCTAAAAGTTTCATGTCGAGAACATCTTCAAGTCCATGATTTTGAGATTCCGTGCAATATGTACCCGCATCAGGGTGAGGTTTCTCAGCCGGTGTGAGAATAGAGGTCAAATCAATTCCATCAGCTTTCCAATGCTCAATTGCTTTCTGCATTTCAAGAGCATCCACTCTTCCAACCATCTCGTTGATGCTACGAAACCCAAGATTTGCCATAATCTCTCGAGCCTCTTCAGCAACCATAAACAAATAATTGACTACAAAATCTGGCGATCCATTGAATTTTTTTCTTAGTTCTTTATTTTGAGTCGCTATTCCAACTGGACAAGTATTCAAGTGACACTTTCTCATCATGATGCAACCCATTGTTATAAGTGGAGCGGTTGCAAAACCCATCTCTTCAGCGCCCAATAAAGCAGCAATAACAACATCGCGTCCAGTCTTTAGTCCTCCATCAGTTTGAATAACAACTCTACTCCTTAAATCGTTGAGAACTAATGTCTGATGTGTTTCTGCAACACCTAATTCCCATGGTAACCCTGCATGTTTAATACTTGTAAGCGGAGAAGCTCCAGTACCTCCAGTTTCCCCTGCTATCACAATGTGATCCGCTTTGGCCTTAGTAACCCCAGATGCAACCGTTCCAACACCAACTTCAGATACTAATTTTACACTGACTCTTGAATGACGGTTAGCATTTTTTAGATCATGAATGAGTTGAGCAAGATCTTCAATTGAATAAATATCATGATGAGGGGGAGGGCTAATCAGCCCGACTCCTGGAGTACTGTGTCTGATGCGAGCTATATTATCATCGACTTTTTTCCCTGGAAGCTCACCTCCCTCTCCAGGCTTTGCTCCTTGAGAAACCTTAATTTGAAGTTCATCAGCATTTGTTAAATACCAGATAGTGACCCCAAAACGTCCCGAGGCAATTTGTTTAATGGCTGACCTTTTTGAATCCCCATTAGGCAGAGGGCTAAAACGCGCAGGATCTTCACCGCCTTCACCGGTATTACTCTTTCCACCTAACCTATTCATAGCAATTGCCAGCCCCTCATGGGCTTCTGCAGAAATAGAACCAAAACTCATGGCTCCAGTACAGAAACGTTTCACGATCTCAGAGGCAGGTTCAACTTCATCAAGTGAAATTGAACCTCCATTTACATCAGATTTAAAGTCCATCAATCCACGCAAAGCACATAGAGCTTTATTACTTGTATTGATGTGATTTGAAAATTGCTTATATGACTCAAAATTGTTTTCCCGTGCTGCAGACTGCAAAGCTGAAATAGATTCAGGATTCCACATGTGCTTCTCTCCATCTGCTCGCCAATGGAACTCTCCTGGATTTGGAAGCGCTGGTAGTCTAACCTCGTCTCGTGGAGGGTAGCCCAAGGAATGCCTTCTAATCATTTCCTCTGCTAATTCATCAAGATCTAGTCCCTGAACACGGCTGGCTGTCCCACGAAAACAAAGATCAATAACATCCTCCTTTAAGCCAACAGCTTCGAATATCTGAGCTCCTTTGTAGGAGTGCAAAGTGGAAATACCCATCTTTGCCATAACTTTAAGCATCCCTTTGGCCACACCTTTCAGGTAAGCCGCTACAATGGATTCGTCATTTTTAAATTCCTCAGGGTCAGTCAAACCATCTAACCTAGCTTTCCACAGAGCTTCAAAAGCTAAATAAGGGTTTATCCCATCCGCCCCATAACCAACTAAAAGGCAATGATGATGAACCTCCCTAGCTTCACCAGTTTCGAGTATCAGTCCAATCTGAGTTCTTAGCGCATTTTTTACCAAGTACTGATGAACGGCTCCACTAGCTAATAGTGTACTAAGAGGAATGCGATCCTCTGATAACTCTCTGTCACTCAGAATGGCTAAATTGCAACCCTCAGCAATGGCATTCTCTGCTTCGATACATATTCTATCGATTGTCTTTTTAACACCTTCAATACCTTCTGACCTTGGAAAAGTAATATCAATAACTTTTGATTTCCACCCTTTGTGGTTCATTCCTTTCAAAGAGTGCAACTGCTCATTTGTCAGTATTGGATGGGGCAGCCTAAGCCTTTGAGCATGCTCCTCGGTTGTTTCGACTAGATTTTTCTCGGGACCTACATAGCACTCAAGCGACATGATAACCTCTTCCCGAATAGAGTCGATAGCAGGATTAGTAACCTGAGCAAACAACTGTCTGAAATAATCATACGGCATTCTTGGCTTATCACTCAAACATGCCAACGCCGCATCATTACCCATAGACCCAAGCGGGTCACGCTTCTCACTGACAATAGGCAACAGCATAAATTGCATCGTCTCGGCAGTGAAACCGAAAGCCTGCATCCTTTGAAGTAAATTATCTTCTTTCAGTCTTGGAACACCAGAAATTTTTTCAAGATCATCAAGCTCAATTCGCTGATTTTTCAACCAATCACCGTAGGGTCTTTGTGAGGCAAATTCGGATTTAATTTCTTCATCAGGGATCATTTTTCCCTGCTCAAAATCGACAAGAAACATTTTTCCAGGCTGCAATCTTCCTTTGGCAACAACATCGGCAGGATCAACATCTACAACACCAACTTCGCTTCCCATAATTACACGATCGTCTTTCGTTAAGTAATAACGACTTGGCCTAAGTCCATTCCTATCTAAAACTGCTCCTATGTATTGACCATCAGTAAAAACAATCGATGCGGGACCATCCCAAGGTTCCATAATACAAGAATTGTACTCATAAAAATCACGCTTCTCTTGGTCCATCTGCTTATGCTTTTGCCAAGCTTCAGGAACCATCAGAAGTACTGCCTCCTGCAGAGAACGACCAGACATCAAAAGAAACTCCAGAGCATTGTCAAAGTTTCCAGAATCTGAACACTCTTCCTCCATAATTGGGTAGAGTTTAGGTAAATGCTCTTCAAAAAGATCAGTACTAAGCGTTCCTTCCCTAGAACGCATGGCGTTAATATTTCCTCGTAGAGTATTAATTTCACCATTATGGCTCATAAAGCGAAATGGCTGCGCCCTGTCCCAACTTGGAAAAGTATTAGTGGAGAATCTTGAGTGCACCATTGCTAGATGTGTTTCAAAATCAGGATTCTGAAGGTCGCTGAAATACTTGAGAACTTGAGCAGTATTAAGCATCCCTTTGTAAATCATTACTTTAGTTGAAAGGCTACATATATAAAAAAGTAACCTTTCATCCAAAGCTTGATCGAAGCGAAGCTGATGACTCGCCCTCTTTCTAATCATGTATAACTGCCTCTCAAAATCGTCGCCCTCGACTCCCTCAGCTGCACCTATGAATAATTGTTTAATGAATGGTTCCGCTGCTCTAGCTGCAGGACCAACATTAGCTTCCTCTGTACAAACGGGAACATCCCTCCATCCCAAACAAATTTGACCATGTTCTTTAATAATTTTCTCAACCTCCTCAATACATTTAACTCTCTCAATCTCATCCTTTGGTAAAAATACCAAACCGGCACCAAATTGACCTTTTGGAGGTAATTCAAGATTCAAATCAGCCTTTGCTACTTTTCGCAAAAAATCTTCGGGCAGTCCAATGAGGATACCTGCTCCATCTCCTGTGTTCGGCTCACAACCACATCCGCCTCTATGCTCCATTCTTACCAACATCTCGAGAGCGTCTAAAACGATCTGATGATCAGGTATTCCCTTCATGTTGGCAACAAAACCAACTCCACAGCTATCCTTCTCATACGCAGGGTCGTAGAGGCCGTGTTTTTTTGGAAATGTCCTAAATGACATGATTTTTTTCTTAAAGTGTGATTTGAGGTGAATTTAAGGCTCCTCCTTAGTTACCTAAAAAATAGCCTCATTAGCGGTAATCTCCCCTTCGCAGAAAACCTGAAAAAAGGGCGCGTAATCTACCAAGCAACTGATAAAAACCAAGTAAGAATACATAAGAATTACGTAATTTCTATAACGTCTACTTAAACACTGCAGTTTTAGCCTTATTATAGCACTTAAATAGCAAATCGCGTGCCTATTTGGTCTCAGAATCGGGATAACTGCCTAATACTTTTATGAAATTACAGTGCTCTTCAAGGTTTTGAAGAGCTTCTGAAAGTTTGGAATCCTCACAATGACCAGCTATATCAACAAAGAAAAAATACTCCCAATTCCTTTGTTTTGAAGGTCTACTCTCAATCTTAGACATATTAATGTGAAATTCATTAAATGGCTTAAGAGCATCAAACAATGAGCCAGGTTTATCCCTAAGTGAAAACATTACAGAAGTTCTATCATTTCCTGTGGGGGGGCACATTTTATGACTTAGAACAAGGAACCTTGTGGTATTTGTGACTCGATCTTGAATATTTTCATCTAATATTTCTAAACCATTTAATTCAGCAGCCAACCTTCCACCTAAAGCAGCCGCTCCTGCCTGTCCATTAATCAACTCTGCAGCCCGAGTCGTACTAGAAACTTCAACAAGCTCAGCGGTTGGGAAGTTTTTTTGAATCCAATTCCGGCATTGGCCGAAGACCTGGGGATGTGAATAAAGCTTGGTTATTTGATCACGAGCTATCTTTGCCATCAAAGCATTTTCAATGGGTAATAATATTTGTGCACATATTGTGAGTGGAGAATCAGCAAACATATCAAGCGTGTGATTAACGGCTCCCTCCGTAGAATTCTCAATCGGAACAACTCCGTAATCTGCTTTTTTCCTTGCAACACAATCAAAAACTCCTGCTAGACTTTCTTGAGCTGTATATTTTACACTGTGACCAAATTTACTTATAGCAGCTTGATGAGTCCAAGTACCCTGTGGACCCAAATACGCTATTTTAAGATCTTGCTCAAGAGACAATGCTGCTGACATTATCTCACGATAAATTGCCCTAATGGAGGTTTCACTAAGACGGCCCTCACTTTTATTAATCAACCCTGTTAATAAACTTTCCTCTCTTTCAGGCGCATAAATCTCAATACCTCCCTTTTTTTTGATCTCCCCAACCTCATGAACCAAATCCGCCCGAGTATTCAAAAGCTCAAGCAGCTTTGAATCAAGATCGTCAATCTTTTTCCTAATATCATCAAGAGGCATTAAATTTAATCTTCTGCATTTACCTAATATTCAATTTAATAATCGGTCAGTTAATACTTTTAGCTATATATTTTTTCTGCTCTATCAGCTAGATGACTCATCCTCTGTTTCCTCTGTTTCCTCTGTTTCCTCTGTTTCCTGTTGAGATTCTTGATTAACCTCCGCTAATGAAAGCTGCTCATCAGTTTCTATCTCGGATGAAGGCTTTGGAAGTTCAACGCTTCTTAATTCGGCTGAATTTGGCAACTCATCAACATCCTTTATTCCAAAATGTTCCAAAAAGTTACGCGATGTTTCGTAGAGAAAAGGCTTACCTGGCAAATCGGATCTGCCTGCAATACCAGCCAAACCTCTTTCTATAAGAGACTGCAATACTCCATCAACATTAACGCCTCTTACAGCCTCGATTGCGGCCTTTGTTATTGGTTGGCGATAAGCAATGATTGCTAAAGTTTCTAATGCAGGTGCACTTAACCTACTTGGCTTATGTTCAGGAAATAATTCCCGCACGTAAGAAGCATATTCTATCCGAGTATATAGCTGCCAGCCAGTTGATCTTTCTTGAATAAGATAAGGTGATTTTTTTTTACCGTAACTTTTATTTAGCTTTTCTATAACCTCATCAACTTCTTTGGGCTTGATGGAAATTAAATCATCGCCTGCATCTTCCCTCTTGGAAACTTTCCGGATTATTTTTGAGATTCTTTTAGAATCAATAGGCTCCCGAGAAGCAAAAAGTAGAGCTTCAATAATTTGACTAGGTTTCATTTAGATGTTTATAAGAGAATCTAATAAAAATATTAGAAATTGAGATTAATGACAGAATCACTCTGGACTTTTATCATTAAGTCGAGTGATCATCTCAGAACTAAAATCACTAGCATCTTTCGAATAAAGAAGGAAACTTATTCCTCTAGTACTCTTAGCTGACTTATCAAATACCAGATCATATTTTTCCTTCGTAGAGTATGATTTTACAGCATTCTGTATCTCCTCTAAAATAACCGCTCTTTTCCTTTTGGACATTTCCATCAACTGCATTTCTCTCTTTCTAGCAAAACCCAAAACTTCATCACGCATCGCTCTAGCCTCTTCTACTACCTTAACTGCCTTCTGTTTAGATGCAGCTCGAACATCTCTACTACTAACTGGGTCAGCAATTTCTTTTTCTAGAACTTTAAGTTCTTTCATTTTTTCTTTCAGCTCGTTATCCCTTTCACTGACTTCGGCACGAGCGGTTTCACGCTTTTTTTCAATTTCCTTCTCAATTTCTTTTGTTTTGTAATATTCCCCAAAAACCCTCGTCATATCAACAACGCCAACATTCATTTCTTGAGAGAAAAGATTGAAATTAAAACAAATTAATAGAAAGGAAGATACAATTAGCTTATTCATGATAAAATTTACATCTCTAGGATAGCTAACTAGCACGAGGAGTCAAAACCGAAAAACAAATGATCAAAAAGGGCTTCATTACTTTTTCCCAGCAATTTTGAAGTTTCTTTTCATCTAGCTAAAAAGCTAATATATTAAACCATGGCCCTCAAGCAGATCGGAAAACCTGTAGGATTAATTATTGTGTTAATTATCATGCCTACTTTGGTAATACTTAAAGGAGCAGAGGATAAAAATAATAACTCCACGATAGAAAAAGAAAAAATCATTGAAACCATAAAACAGCTAAGTTCGGCAGATTTTAAAACTAGAGAGTCAGCAACCCAAAATTTATGGAAACTCGGGAAATCCGCTGAACCTTTTCTTAGGGAGGCAATTATAAAAGGCAATGCTGAGTTAAAATATAGAGGCAATAAAGTTCTAGAAGAATTCGAATTAGGCCTTTATCCAGACACTCCTAAAGAAATTGCTGAATTAATAAAAAACTATCGCTCAGGAAACGCATCACAGAAAGAAGCTGCAATTGTTAAGATGGCAGAGCTTGGTCAAACAAAACTCTTGATGAAACTTGTAAGGCGAGAGAGAAACCCTGGAATAAGAAAGCTAGTCGCTCAAATCGTAAGTAGGAACATATCTGAACAAATACCAAAACTAATTCTTGAAGATAACCTCAATGAAGTAAGTGAACTTCTTGAAGTGGCGGCTCTTGACAAAGCAGGAATGAGAAACTTTGCAAGTTTCCTAGTGGAAACAAAACGAATAGATCTTGCAATACAGAATAAAAGGAAAGCTGCAAAGTCATCAGATATCGATACTGAAATCCTTGCATGGATGTTGAGAGCAAATGGAGATTCAAAAGAAGCTGCAGAAATATTTGAAAAGTTAGGTGACAAGACAAGGTCACGTCATTCTCTATCTGCTGGAGGAGACTTGAGGTCTTACGCAAATTCTTTTGTTGATCCAACTCGAAAAACCATTGACTCATTGGGATTTGCCGCAGCCGCAGCTAGACTATCAGGAGACAAAGATCGCTTACAGGAAATTTCTAAAAGAATTGAAGAATATGGTATGGCAATGAAGGATGAGCTTGGTAGGTGCATCAATGCTTTAGTTATAAACGGTGAGGTAAAAAGAGCCTTTAGTCTCACCAAAAAAGCAAAAGGAAAAGAACTTTTTGATATGGAGATGTGGCGATATAATTTTGATTCGGCATTTAATGCAATTGGGATTACGGAAAAAAAGGGACCCTATACGAATTGGTTAAATGAATATGAAAAAACCTTTAAATTTGAAAATGAAGGAGTTATCCAAAGCTCATTATTCCCCGCAGGACAATTAGCAAGCGCATGCTACCTCACTGGACAGATCGATGAAGCCAGAAGAATAATGGATAGAGTCAAAGGATTACTGATTAAAAATAACGTAAGCCTTGTTCAACTTATTCAATGGGAAAGAATTATAGGATTAGACGTACTGGCAAAAAAACATGCCTTAGAGGCAATGCAAAAAGAACCTCCAGCTGACATAATAGAAGGTTACTTCCAATTAAGATCTGAATATTCTTGGCTAGGAAGAACGTGCTGGGCATTCCTAGAATCAAAATTTTCAAAAGAGCCTATCGAAAAAAAATTGCATAGAATGGAGTCCCTATTTGATCTTGAAGATAGGAACCAAATGGAAATCAAGTTAGCCGATGAATGTATAAAAGAATTCCTAATATTTGCAAAAAAGGAAAAAAACTTGGCTAAAAAAAAGGAGCTTATTAGAGGAGCTAGGGATCTTACAATACTTCACGAAAAATGGCAATTAGCTGTAGAGGCTACGGAAATATGGCTTGAGCTTATAGGAGTTGAAGCTGTTGGCTATCACTTTATGAAATATGGAGACACTCTTCTTAAAGCTGGAATGAATGAAAAAGCGGCTTCTCAATATGATAAAGCATGGAAAAGTAACCCATCAGAACCATTACCTTTATATCTAAAAGGAGTTGCGATGGATAAAGCTGGAAAAAAACTGGAAGCAAGGAAGCTAAAAAGCATGGCATCCATAATGGCAACAGGAGAGGTAACAAAACGTCACTTCTTGGCCAATGCAATGTGGCAGAATAACGATGACGAATTAGCCAGAGCTCAGGATGAAATAATTTTAAGAATAGCCTCCCCTAAAGAGAGCGTTCACCCTGAGGCTCTTCGTCGACAATATGTTGACAATAGTCTCAATTCCAAAGATCTAAACGCGCGCCTAAAGTCTTTGGAATTTTATATGCTCTCTAAAATGAGACCAGTGAATGCTAATAGTGTGCTATCCCCAAGAAGCACCTTAAGTTATCTAATTGATGCAGAAATAACGAAAGCTAAGATAGAAATTTCGAATAAAAAACCTGATAAAGCCCAAGAGCGAATACAGAAACTACAAGAAATCAATTCCTCTGATAGTTCGATGCTTGAAGATATCTATCAATTACTTGTAGATGCAGGAAATGAAGAAGGAGCTAATCAAATATTTAAAACAACTTATGAAGTTTCACAATCTACAATTAACCGCTTTCCTAATCATGGGCAGCATAATAATAATCACGCATGGTTATTATCAAGGTGCGGAAAGCAACTAGATGAAGCATTAATTCATGCTGAAAAAGCCGTGAAATTAGAGCCAAAAAATGGAGCTTTTCTCGATACACTTGCTGAAGTTCACTTCCAATTAGGAAACCGCCCAAAAGCCATAGAAATTTCAGAAAAAGCAGTTCAATTACTGGGAGATGATATTCAAGTTAAGCGCCAACTTGAGAGGTTTAGGAGTGGAAAACCAAGCGACCGATAAAATATTGTAAAATATTCAAATCTGTGGTCCGATACCTTACGTTTATTTTAATATGAAAATAATATCAATTAGTACCGCTCTGGCATTCATTTTAATTCATTGCGCTCTTGCCAATACACCTACATGGGAACAATGGAGAGGACCTAACAGAAATGGTATTATTGAGGACCAATCCTTTGTATGGCCTGAAAATTTAAAAGGTGTGAAGAAAATCTGGCACAAGCCTGTATCTGAAGGTTATTCGAGTCCAATTATTACCGATAAAATGGTATTCACAGTTGAAACAAAAGACAAGGCTGATGAAATCGTGCGTGCCTTTGACAGAAAAAGTGGGAAGCAGTTGTGGGAAAAGTCATGGAAGGGGTCCATGAAGGTTCCATTTTTTGCAAGAAAAAATGGGAGTTGGGTTAGATCAACTCCAGTATTCGATAAGGGCACCCTTTATATTGGAGGCATTAGAGATGTACTCGTAGCTTTGGACGGACAAACTGGCGAAGAAAAATGGAGAGTAGATTTTGTAGAGAGAGAAAAATCCACAGTTCCAACATTTGGCTTCGTTTCCTCTCCAGTAATTGACCAAGATCACTTATATGTACAAGCTGGCGCACAAGTGGTAAAACTTAAATGCTCTGATGGGTCAAAAGTATGGGGATCAATGAAAGATGATAGAGCCATGTCAGGTAGCGCGTTTTCTTCACCCGTCATTGCCGAGGTAGGAGGAAAGAATCAGCTTTTAACTCAAACAAGAGAGGAGCTTGCCGGTCTAGATCTCAAATCTGGGGAGGTAATTTGGAGATACAAAGTAAAAGCTTTTAGAGGAATGAACATACTAACACCAACCGTTATAGGTGACACTTTGTTTACCAGCAGTTATGGGGGTGGAAGTTTTCTATTCACTCTATCAACTGACAATCAGGGTATGAATGTATCGAAAACTTGGACTAACAAAATTGAAGGTTACATGTCCTCACCAATTAAACATGAGGGTTTTGTCTACATGCATGGTCGAGATAAAAGATTTCACTGTATTGATAGCAAAACAGGTAAAGTTATGTGGAGTTCTGAAAAAAAATACAGTGATTATGCATCCTTAGTGGCAAAAAATGATAAAATTTTAGCCCTTACGGCTGATGGAAACATCCTTATGATTGAAACTAACTCTAAAGAATTTAAAATTATCGATTCGGTAAAAGTTTCAGATCAATCAACATGGGCTCACCTCGCATTGTGCGGAGATGAGATATTCATTAGGGAGCTGAAAGGAATCGCTAAATTTAAATGGAATAAATAATTAAAGGTTCAAGTTCTTATCTGTAACAGCTCCTTCAGAGGCAGAAGATACAGTAGAAGCGTATTTAGCCAAAACTCCTCTAGTATAACGGGGTTCGGGTTTTTTCCACGACTTTGCTCTTTTTTTCATTTCTGCGTCAGTAACATTAATATCAACAACGCTTTTAGCAGCATCAATAGTAATTTGATCTCCATCTTCGATAAGTGCTATTGGACCTCCGCTATATGCTTCTGGAGTAATGTGGCCAACAACAAAGCCATGAGTTCCTCCACTAAATCTGCCATCTGTTATCAAGGCCACCTCTTTACCTAGACCCCTTCCCATTATTGCAGAAGTTGGTCCTAACATCTCTCTCATTCCCGGACCTCCCTTTGGTCCTTCGTATCTGATCACAACAACATCACCTGCTGATATTTTACCGCTAAGTATCGCCTTCTGCGCATCATCCTCAGAGTCAAAAACACGAGCTTTACCAACAAAACTTTCTCCTTCCTTGCCACTAATCTTAGCAACAGCACCTTCCGGAGCAACATTTCCGCGCAAAATGACTAAATGACTAGATTTTTTGATAGGCTCATCCAAGGGATAAATAATATCCTGTCCAGCAGGATATCTCAATTCCGAACGATTAACATTCTGCTTTAAAGTTTTCCCCGTAACAGTCATGCAGTCGCCATGCATTATCCCCTCTTTAATAAGTGTCCGCATCAAAGGAACGGTACCTCCAATATGAACAAGGTTTGCCATGACATGTTTTCCACTAGGTTTTAAATCAGCTAGGACAGGAGTCTTCTCTCCTAACCTAGTAAAATCATCAATAGTCAAAGGTATATTAGCAGCATCTGCCATAGCTAAAAGATGAAGAACTGCATTAGTAGAACCACCCAAAGTTATAACCATAATTATTGCATTCTCGAATGCTTCTTTAGTAATAATATCAGACGGCCTAATCCCCTTCTCTAACAAATAGTTGACCGCTGCTCCCGCATCCATAGCATCTCGCATTTTATCTGAATGAATGGCTGCCTGAGAAGAACTATTTGGTAAACTCATACCTAAAGCCTCAATAGCACTTGCCATAGTATTTGCGGTATACATTCCACCACATGATCCTGCACCAGGTATTGCACATTCTTCTATAGCCTCTAGTTGAAGACTATTGATTTCTCCTGAAGCTCGTTTTCCTACTGCCTCAAAAACCGAAACGATGTCAACATCCTTACCCCTATGGTCACCAGGCATAATAGTTCCCCCATAAACAAAAACCGCAGGACGATCCATTCTAGCTGCAGCCATCATACATCCAGGCATATTTTTATCACAACCACCAACCATAACTACTCCGTCATAGCCCATCCCTACGCAAACCGTTTCAATTGAATCCGCAATAACTTCTCTAGAAACAAGTGACAATTTCATTCCCTCTGTGCCCATGGAAATTCCGTCGGACATTGTAATTGTATTAAAGATGACTCCCTTACCCCCTGTAGAGTTGACCCCCTTCTCTACTTCACGAGCCAACTTATCAATATGCATATTACAAGGAGTAACATCCGCCCATGTCGATGCTATACCGATTTGAGAACGAGTGAAATCATCTTTCCTAAAACCAACCGCATATAACATCGACCGGCTTGGAGCACGATCATCTCCATCTACGACCTTTGATGAATACTCACGAGGTTTATACTTTGGCTTTTTCTTTTTAGCAGCCTTCTTAGTGGCAGCCTTCTTAACCTTAGTAATTGTTTTCTTAGCGGTGGTTTTCTTTGGCATTTAGGAGCAGAGCAATTAAGAACATATTAACGTTCAAGCATAGAAGATGTAAATATTTAGGAATTATTTACCAGTTTACTATAGATTTAAAAATTTTCATTAAATTTAAATTTACTCCCATTGACATTTGGACCTATTACTCTGAATATGGCGCCTCATGTCTAAACACAAAGTTCTAGTCGCTGACCCTATCGCTGATGCAGGAATTGAAGAACTCCAAGCAGATCCTGACTTGGATGTTGATGTTCGCTTAGGAATTAAAGAAGATGAGCTCTTAAAAGATGCCTCCCTTTACGAGGCAATAATCGTTCGCTCTCAAACTAAAATTACACCTCAAGTCATTGAAGCTGCAGAAAACCTAAAAATTGTGGGCCGCGCCGGAGTAGGAGTCGATAATATCGCTATTCCAACTGCTACGACAAATGGAGTCATAGTAATGAATACACCTGCAGGTAATACTATTTCGACTGCTGAACATGCTTTTGCTTTAATGGCATCGCTCGCAAGAAACATACCTCAAGCACACTCAACAGTGGTTGGTGGAGGATGGGGTAGAAAAGATTATAAAGGAGTTGAATTAAATAACAAAACGCTAGCCATCCTTGGTATGGGTAGAATCGGTACCGAATTTGCTAAAAGAGCCATAGCTTTTGGAATGAATGTTACAGCTTACGATCCCTATCTTTCACCAAGTAGGGCAAAGACATTAAAAGTAGAACTTTTTCAAGAAGTTGATGAAATCGTGAAAGGAGCTGACTTCATAACTCTGCACATGCCGTTGACAGATGAAACTAAACATATAATTGACAGCAGGAGGATGGAACTATGTAAAAAGGATGTTCGCATAATTAATTGTGCAAGAGGTGGTTTAATTGACGAACAGGCTCTACTGGAATTCGTTAATTCTGGTAATATAGCTGGTGCAGCTTTAGATGTTTACGAAGAAAGCGAACCTCCACCAGAAGGGTATGAATTACTGAATTCAAATAAGATTATCTTTACACCTCATTTAGGCGCATCAACTAATGAAGCTCAAGAAAATGTTGGTATAGAAATCGCGAGAAATGTCCGAAATTTTTTAGTCGATGGAACTATTATAAATTCTGTAAATACACCCAGCGTAGATAGTAAAACGGCTCAGTTGCTGGAGCCCTACCTCAAACTTGCAGAAGGAATGGGAAAAATGCTTTCTCAGATCGCATCAAAAGGAAATGAAAACCTCACCATTAGATACTCTGGAAAAGTCACAGATCTAGACACTTCACTCATTTCTCGGTCAGCGCTTAAAGGTTATCTGGAAAGAGCCTGCGGCGAAGAGTCTGTAAATTACATTAATGCTCCTGGCGTTGCCGAAAAATTGGGAATAACAGTCAGCGAAACACGACCTACAGACGAAACTGAATTCACAGAAATAATAGAAATTGAAACTTCAAATGGAGCTGAAACAACTTCCATTTCTGGCACATTCTACGGTGCTACACCAAGAATAGTTATTATCAATGGCCACAGAGTAGAAGCTGACCCCGTTGGACATGTCCTACTCGTCAGCAATACTGATAAACCTGGAGTAGTAGGTGCAATTGGCGAAGTGCTAGCCAATCATAAAGCCAATATTGCAACAATGTCTTTAAGTAGAAACCAAGTGGGAGATTTGGCTTTGACTGTATTAAACCTTGATGCTCACCTAGATCAATCTGCAAGAGATGAACTACTCTCACACGATAATATTCATAGCGCCAAACTGGTTAAACTCTAAATATATAAATCTAATTGGAAAAATTTGTTTTACCTAACCGCTCAACAGTGGAGATCAATTTTGTAATTCTAAACGGTTTGGTTAATACTCCTGAGAAACCATGTTCCAGGTAATTTTCTAAAACAGTATCATCAACATAACCTGTTGTAACAATAGCTTTAACGTTAGACTGTATTGAGCGAATTCGAGCTAGGGTTTCATTACCTCCCATACCTCCTCGAATATCTAAATCAAGGATCAATACATCAAAGGGTTTTCCAAAGTCACTAGACTTTTCAAAAGCCCTAATTGCCGCCTTACCAGTTGAGGTACAATACACATCATGCCCCTCTTTTCTAAGTGATTTCTCAACAATCGCACAAATATGAGGTTCATCATCTAAAACTAGAACCCTTAAAGAATTAGAATCAACATTAGCTGCTCTAGGTTCAGAAGTGAATGAGGGTAAAAAAACATTGAAACATGCACCATAACCTTCTTGGGAATTCGCAGATATGTGCCCACCGTGAGATCGACACGTAGCCGCAGCTCGACTCAAACCAAAGCCTCTTCCATTTTTCTTACCACTATAGTAAGGATCAAAAATTCGATTAATTTCTTCCCTACTCAGGCCAGGACCATTGTCTTTAAATGATATATGAACGTAACTTCCTGGATGAATAGAATACTCATTATCAGGTAAGATTTCTAAATTTTTTACTTCAACTACAATTTCCCCATCATCCTTTCTCAAACGAGTAACACTTTCAGCTGCATTTTTAATTAAAGCTTCAAACGCGCTCCGCAACTGACCCTCATCACCCTCCACTTCATAAATGCTGGGCTCCACATTTATGACTGTTTTAATCCTATCAAATTCAAAAAGAGAAAAATTCAAAGTATTGCTTATGAGTTGAGGCAATAACACCCTAACCTTTTACTTACTTCCTCTATTTCCCCTCAGAGCGGAAACCTCTAACACAATTTCGCGCGCCCTTTCGCAAGCTAATTTTGCACTCTTCACGGCATCAGTTAAATCAAGATCATTCAATGATTTTGATTCCATTAAACTAAGATTCCCTTCTATGGAGGTAAAAAGATCTCCAAACTCATCTGAGACTCCTGAAGCAAAACATTCTAGGGCCTTCTTTTTTGACTCTGATATCAAACCATCTTCTTTTGAGTGTCTAGAGCTCACATCTCTACACAGCATCATCAAAGCATAACCCGAATCCCAAGGTATTGCTGACATCATGACATCAAGTGAAATTGAAGTCCCATCAGGACGACGGTATGGAATGGATTGTAAAACTGTCGAACCACTTATCACTTCACCATTAGATGCATATCCATCTTTTCCAAATATTTGAGGAAATATAAGTGACATATATTTTCCCAATAAGGATTTGCCATCATACCCTAAAATTGTTCTAACAGATCGATTAACCCCAATAACCTTACCTTGCCTATTCTGAAGTACTAATACAGCCTCAGGTGATTCTAAAAATAAACTCTCATACCTTTTTCGATCACGTCGAAGCTTAATCAAACTTTCCTTCAATAACTTATCCTTTTTAAGCTTTAGCTCCATGAGCTTTAATCTAGAAAAAACTTCTTCTTCTTTAGAATCATTAAATATAAAATCATCGACACCACTTTGAATAAAAGTGCATAAGGAATCTTCATTTCGCCTATCAATACTAAAAATTAAGTAAGGCTTAGATCGACCAAGTCCAGACAACCAAATTAAAAGATCTTCTAGTTGAGATGATCGTGAATTAACTTCACATATTATGGCATCAAATTTGGTACCTTTAATCAAATTTGGTACCTTTGAAGTATCCGAGCATAGAGTAACCTCAAAAGCCTGATGGCTTACCATACTAGCAATGTATTCCTCATTTTTCCGATTGTTAAAAATTAACAAAACCCTAATTAGTCGGATGTCGACTTTTCCACCGAACTCATGAAGATTTCCTGAATTATCTGATCCTTGGCTAATCACAGTAATTAATTCCGCGGTTAAATGAGTAGCGCGAAGATTATAAGTTTACAAAACTTTTCAATAAAAACAAAAAGTTTTATAAATTATGTAAGCTTTGATGATTGTAATTTTTTAGCTTTTAAAGACAAATTTGATGAATTTTATGTTCTAATGGGTATGTAAGCTGTCTATAAAATGCGCAGAGAAATCGTTAAAACATTAAGCAATATCGCCACATTACTCGAACTTAAAGGTGAAAATTCCTTCAAAATTCGCGCTTATAAAACGGGCAGTGATATCATAGAAAATTTCAGTGGTGACATTGAGCAAATTGCTAAAGATGAAAAACTTGACGAAATAAAAGGTATTGGAAAGGCACTAGCATCAAAAATTCAAGAAATCATCAATACTGGTAAGCTCTCGTATTACGAAAATTTAAAGTCAGAATTTCCTGATTCTATTTTTGAATTATTCGATATTTCAAATTTAGGTCCAAAGAAAATTAAGAATCTTTATGATAACTTAAAGATCGATAGTATTGAAAAACTTGAAGCGTCATGTAGGAGCGGTGAAATCAGTCAGATTTCTGGATTTGGTGAAAAATCTGTAGCCAAAATACTCGAAGCCATTGCATTTAGGAAAGATAACGCAAAATTTTTTAGAACTGGAGACATAGCTCCTATCGCGGAAATTATTCTAAATCTTCTTAAAAAACTACCTCAGGTATCTCAAGCAAAAATTGCAGGTAGTTATAGAAGGGGAAAGGAAATTGTTCACGATATTGATTTTATTGTAGCCACAAAATCACCCGTAGAGGTCATCGATCAATTTACAAAAATGGTAGAAGTTGATGAAATTATTTCAAAAGGCAAGACAAAGTCGAGCATTCGTCTCAATAATGGACTGCAATGCGATTTACGAGCAGTAAAAAGTTCTGAGTTTCCTTTCGCTTTAAGTTATTTCACTGGAAGCAAAGCTCACAATATAAGAATGCGGTCATTAGCTAACAGTAATGAGTATACTTTAAATGAATACGCTCTTATTCAGAAAAATAAAAATGAACAAATCCCAATCCAAAATGAAACAGAATTATATGAGAAACTTGGACTCACATATATTCCACCTGCTCTCAGAGAAGGTCAGGGTGAAATAGAGGCATCACAAAATTCAACATTACCGAATCTTGTTAAAATCGATAATCTAAAGGGAACCTTTCATAATCATACAACTGCAAGTGACGGAAAAAACTCTTTAGAGGAAATGGCTAATGCAGCTAAAGATTTAGGCTTACAATATCTCGGAATCTCAGATCACTCTAAAAGCTCAGTTCAAGCAAATGGTTTAAGTGCTGATAGACTATTAAACCAAATTGATGAGGTGAAAAAATATAATAATAATATTGAGGATAACTTTAAGGTATTTTCAGGTGTTGAATGTGACATATTAAAAAATGGAAATTTGGATTATGATGATTCTATTTTATCTCAATTAGATTACTCTGTTGCTTCTGTGCATAGCTCATTTTCTCTAACAGAAAAAGAAATGACAAAAAGAGTAATTAAAGCAATAGAAAATCCCTTTGTCACAATGATTGGTCATCTCACAGGAAGGCTTCTTTTAATTCGAAAGCCCTATGATATTAATGTTAGTAAAATCATTGATGCCTGTGCAGAAAATAATACTATCATAGAAATAAACGCGAACCCTCGGAGACTTGATATGGATTGGCGTTGGTGGAAACATGCTAAAGATAAGGGGGTCAAATGTTCAATAAATCCAGATGCTCACAAAATTGAACATTTTCAATTCTTACACTTTGGTATAAAAATTGCACAAAAAGGATGGCTTGAGTCCAGTGATGTTGTAAATTGCTTACCTCTAGGTAAAATAGAAAAATTACTTAACCTTAAGAAATAGGACACCAAATTGGATTTTCCTTACAAAATATTTATTATTTCTTTGCTAGCAGCCTATTTAATAGGCTCATTTCCTTTTGGTTTCTGGATTGCAAAACTAAAAGGAATTGATATTCGAAATCACGGAAGTGGTAATATCGGAGCAACGAATGTTTTTAGAAACCTAGGTGCAAAGTTTGGAATATTAGTTCTAATTTTAGATATAGCTAAAGGATTTATTCCAGTTCTTCTCGGAAGCATTATTATTCTAAAAGAAATACCAACTGAAACCTTAAACCGAGAGAATATTGAGGGTATAATCTATGTTTCATTAGCTATTGTCACAATCATTGGTCACAATTATACATTATGGCTTGGTTTTAAAGGGGGAAAAGGCATAGCTACTTCTGCTGGATCCATAATCCCATTCCTTCCTGAAGTTCTCATTGGAAGTGTCATTATTTGGATCGCTGTGTTTTTTACATCTCGTTACGTTGCCCTTGCATCTATCGCTGCAGCATTATCCTTACCAATTCTTACTTACTACTTGGATCATAATTATCTTTTTCCTGATATTAATTCCTCTAATCCAGTATTATTATTTGGAATAATTGCGGGGCTAATGGCTATATGGAGACACAAATCAAATATCCGTAGAATAATTTCAGGAGAAGAGGAAAAATTCAAAAAGAGAATTAAATAGAACTTTTAATGAAAAGTATATCAATACTTGGCGCAGGAAGTTGGGGAACTGCGATTGCTACAGTAGCTGCAGAGAGAGGCTTAGAGGTATATCTCTGGTCCAGGAACCCTGAACACATAAATGAAATTGAAAACCTTAAGGAAAATAAAAAATATTTACCGAAAGTCATTTTACCAGAATCCATCAAACTCACCGACGACCTTAAAGTAGCTTCTCAATCAGATATTATTGCAGTCGTTATTCCTTCCACTGGATTACGTAATATTACAGAAGAATTAGCCATGATTGGAACTAGTAGTAATTCGGTTATTCTTTCTTGCACTAAAGGAATCGAACGTTCAACCGGACTTCGAATGACCGAGATTATCGAAAGCAACCTTCCAAATAATGTAGCTGCCGTTCTCAGTGGACCTAATCACGCAGAAGAGGTTGGAAGAAAACTAGCAACTGCAGCTGTAATTGGTTGTAAGAATAAAAAAATAGCTAACGAAATACAAAAAGTATTTTCATTGCCATGGTTTAGAACATACACAAGCAATGATGTTGCTGGTATAGAACTAGGAGGTGCCGCAAAAAATATTTATGCAATTTGTGCAGGAATCTCTGATGGACTAGGACTAGGTGATAATGCAAAATCAGCACTAGTGACGCGTGGATTAGCGGAAATGATTAGACTTGGCACTGAGCTAGGTGGTAAAGCCGAAACTTTTCAGGGTTTATCAGGGGTCGGCGACTTAATAGTCACTTGTTATAGCGCGTACAGTAGAAACAACAAAGTTGGAAGATTAATTGGTGAAGGAAAAACGATAAATGAAATTCTAAGCTCTATGAATATGGTTGCTGAGGGAGTCCCTAATACTATTTCTTTTTATGAAAAAACTAAAAAGCATGGCGTTAACACACCAATAATTGATCAAGCTTATGAAATGATTGAGACAGGAAAGAGTCCTAAAAATGCTCTTGAAGATCTTCTATCACGAGACTTGAGGCCAGAAACCGATCAATAAGTCTGTATTTGCTTTTAAACTCCATTTAAGATTAACTTATAGTATAATTAATTAAGGCTTCTCCTTATTATTAAGTTTATTACTAAACCAAATGAGCGACCAAAGTCCCTTCGATCTTTCTGACTTCCAATTGGGTCCCGATTGGTTAAAGGAAAGCCCCAAGAAAAAAAACTTTTCTACTAAAGAAAAGTTCAAAGAAAATAGTAATGAAAAAGACGGGAAAAGAAAAAAATGGAAAAAAGATAAGGGACGTAATCCAAGGCGCGAACGAAATTATAGAGATAGGATTGAACGCATTAACCCACCAGAGGGAATAAAGGGAACAATTACTCCAGCCGAAGAGAGCTTGAAACAAATCGCTGATCAAATCAAAAAGACAGCAATATCATATTCTGTTTTCGAAATAGCTAAATCAATTTTATCTCAAAGAGAAAGATATAAAATTTCTTTCGTCTGCAATGAAGAAAAGGGCAATGAATTATATTTTTGTTCTCATGATAAATCGCTCTGGCTAAGCAAAAAAGAAGCTGAAAATCACTTGCTCAAAAAAGATATCTTGCTCGAATTCTATAACAAAAAAAGCGTTGAAGTTGAGCCTCCAAAAGGAAACTTCCAATCAGTGGGGGTCTGCGGATTGAGTGGCACCTTGATTGCACCACCAAATCATCACTCATATCAAAAAGAAATAATTAAACTGCATAAGAATCGATATCCTGAAATGCAGTTAGAAAATTTTAAAAGTAAAATCAGAATAGAAAGCAGCGAAGAAGAAATTGAAAATTGGAAGAAACAACAAAGCATCCAAGACCAATACACTCCCAAAACTAGCACTGAGAACACTGAGAACACTGAGAACACTGAGAACACTGAGAGCACTGAGAGCACTGAGAGCACTGAGAGCACTGAGAGCACTGAGAGCACTGAGAGCACTGAGAGCACTGAACCTCTTTTGTTAAAAGACCAAGAGGAAGTTGAAAAACATTTTATAGAAAATTATTCGAATACTCTAATCACTATTGGCAAAAATTTTACAATACCAGGCAATATTGAAGGAGGGAAACTTTCGCCTGGACTACTGTCTTTACTCAAAGAATCATCCTTTCATGCAAAAAAACATCCTGCCAGCTTAGTCAACCCATTATGTACAATACTTGGCAATGAAGGATTAAAATTCTTCAAAAGAGGAAAAAAAATATTTGCCTGTATTACTCGTCCAAAACCTTTATCTGAAGACGACACTCTATCTAAACCAATA
>Ga0115011_10000828_pt1 | contig 23346 bp, 28 predicted proteins | sample TroAtlMetagenome_2_FD_88705 | JGI IMG/M metagenome (GOLD analysis project Ga0115011, IMG submission 88705) | Marine eukaryotic phytoplankton communities from Atlantic Ocean - Tropical Atlantic ANT8 Metagenome | ecosystem: Environmental > Aquatic > Marine > Oceanic | place: Tropical Atlantic...
TCACTATCTATAATATTTGCACTTGCGTCTGTCATTGATAATTATATTATAATACTATTTTTATTTTGTTTTAAGAATAGTATTATAAATTTAAAAAATTTTTTAGTGATATTTTTTTAGTGCTTTTAATTACGCGATTTCATCGCAATAATATTCAACAATATCTTCATCAAGAAGATTATATCGTTCATTGTTCAAAAGATCGGTAAGCATTTTTCTAGGTGTAAATTCCTTCAATTCACTTACACCCTTCTCGCAAAGCACATTTAGTAGAGTAGATGAAAACCCTGACATCATGGATACATTTTTCTTAGTACTTAGAACTGGGAATCCACTGGTCTTCCTGAGATTCCAAAACAAGATATGTGGAACAGGATAAGGGGCATGAAATTTAGATGTCATACCAGCTTGTCGGAACATTGTCTCCACCCTTTCATGAAGACTCATAAGATAATTATCAATGTTAGGTTGAGCACCGTAGGCTAGATTAGTATACTGCACAGCAGAGTCAATTTGCATATCTGAAAAGATTGCAAGAACCATATCCTCAACAGACTCTGGTGGAATATCATTTTTAAGAATCACATCTAGAATCATTTGAAACATCTTCCAAATATCAGTGTTTTGTGCATTAATTTGCCTTTGTTTGATATACCTTGCCTTTTCTACAAACGTGGCTTTATCATTAAGCTGAAGCCAATGAGGATTTCCAGCAAACGTAATAACTCTATGTTTGAAAGCATCAGACGCCATTTCTGAGCAACGAATGCCCAATCCGATAGCATTGTACAAGGGTGTACCATCATCCATCTCCATAGATCCGGAATTATCTACACAGGCAATAATATTACCCAATCCCTTGTTATTATCTTTATTAGACTCCCACTGCAAGTTAATTCGATCGATCTCAGTTTTGACTGCCCCGGCGGGAAGACGGAGGGCATCCTTTGACAACTCACCTACAGTGCATCTGCGACCGTGTACCTTATGATTGGTAGGATCGGATTTCGCTGCTTCGAGATGTGCCGTAAAGTTACTAGCACATTGAACCCGGTCCTCCAATTCACTTCTCTGTTGCCCCTGTTTATTTTTATTTGAAAATGCACGACTCTGCTTTCTCATTGTGCATGATGTTACCTTATTGAAGTTAATGTTTGCCCAATCTTTACCGGCTTGTTTGCATTGGGTAGTGTCAAGAAATTTGTTAAGTTCAACAATGATTTTTGTAAACTGAGCTTTACACTTGATAATCGCTCTGCTTAGAGCATTCGTAGAATTTGCTGTTACAAGGAAATTATGAAATTGTTTCTTTGCTAGTATGGCATGAACCCAACCAAATTTAGACTTCTCACGTGGACACCATTTTCCAGCCAATGTAAGAGTTGGTTTTGGCTGGGTCTGATCTTTCTTCCACTCAGTATAGATAGCATAATCATTTTCTAGCGCATTCAACATCAAATTTGAAGCAAAATCGATAAGAGGATGATCTTCTGATCCCGTCTTCTCTTTAACATACCCACAAAGATATTTTACGTCTTTGTAAGATCCAAAAGGATGACTCTCATCAACCACAAGAAACCTGAAGAATCCCTGTGCGGCCAAATTCGTGTAACCAGCCTCATAAAACCCGTATAATTGCATAAAAGCAAGCTTTTGCTCACCCTTTCCATTCACGATATCGCGAGTTTGACCAATTAGCTTATACATTGTAATGAATTGTTCCTTGTACTGCTTTTCTTTACCTTTAATCGTATGAAGAATCTCCCTATGCTGGCGCTCCAAATCACTATGATCTTTATTTCTCACAAGTTGGAAGAAGAACTGTACAATTTTTTCATCAATATCATTTGACCAACCATATTCTCCATGGCCGTTCTCTCCAATCTGCTTAGGTGTGTGTTTATCAAGTCCTTGAATTAGTGCTGCCATTTCGTGTGTATCTAGTATTCCTCTGATTTCTTTAAGTCTCTTTTGTACTTTGTCTTTCTTCTGTTCAATTTTTTTTTGCCTATGTATATCTTTTTTGTCCTATTATTAAATGATTTCCAACTCTCGTGGTATACTATGTACAAACTATTAATATTATGAAATAGGTTAATAGACTCTTCAAATTTTATTGTATCTATTGTTCTTTCAACAGTTAAAAAATTAAACTTTGAACTTTCTTTTAAGTAACTAGATATATCTTCTGGTTCCATGTCTATATTCCACTTTAAGATAGATATGGGTCTATATTTCTTTTTATTATGAAACATATTTTCTTTGATAATTTTCATAAGACTTTCTTTTTTAACTTGTGAATTATCTAATGTGCATAGATTTTTCTTTATATGAAAAAGATTATTATTGTTATCTACATAAAGCAAAAAAATCTTTATACTTTCGATAGGATCTTTATAAAAATCTTTATAAATTTCTTCGTCTTTTTCAAATTCTGTAATCCATTTAGTGTCTAGTTCTTCCATTAATATAAGTTTAAATTTTTAACAGGAATTTTAAACTTATTTATGCTAATGCTGGAAAATCTTCTTCCATCTTATCTAAATTAAACTCTGGTGGTGGTGTAGCTGGTCTAGGAGCGGTAAACTTCATAAAACTAGAGTAATTTCTTTGATTTCTCCCTCCAAAATCGCTCTTATTATTTGAAAATTCTTTGTCGCCATATTGTAAACTATAATTAAATGTTTCGCCTCTTCTAAAATTTCTACTAGTTAATACCTTTGATCTAGGCTTAGAAAATGCATTTCCTTTATTCCTAAATTCACCGTCATCGTCATTTTCAGTCTGAAATCGATTTTTTTTGGGTTCTTCTTTTATCTCCAACTTTCCCCATCGATCATCTTCCTTTTTTACCTCTGCGCGTTTTTTCATGAATGGATTTGAATTTGTATTCTTGTTCATTTATCTATATACAGTGCAAATATTTAAGTGCCTTACACAAATAAACTGACTTAAAGATATTTGAGGAACAATATATGTCTCCTAACAGCTATACTTTTATACAATAAAATTCGCCTAACACTTAACAGTCATCTTATATAGGCTTACAGGAGGTAGCATAAAATTGATTCAGTCGCGGGTATCATTAGGATATTTATAAAAATGAGCTCAAATCCCAGTATATGTATACCGAGAATTGAATCAAATATAACAAAAAAAACTATAACTATTGCATTTGAAAAGTTTGGAACTGTAGATAGAATAGATATCGTGAATTCTGGAAGGAAATCTAGAAAAGCGTTTATTCATTTTAAGCGGTGGATTCCTAGGAATCAATGTCATCAATCTTTCTTGACACGTTTGGAGGGTGGAGAAACAGTGAACTTGATGTATTGTTTTCCATGGTATTGGCAATGTCGTAAAAGTAAGCTTCCAAAGCCATTATATCACAACTAATGCGTGATTACCTATTTAATCATTCATTTGTTATTAAAAAATTGAATATTTTTTATATACTATAAAGTACTTCATCCCTTCAACCAATGCAAAATGTCTTGCTGTAAAGCAAAGTGTACAAAGGTGTTACCCACTTGTATTATCAACAAATCTAATCATTTACCTATTCACATTGTCGAAGAAAATAAGATTATTACAAATAGATGTTCTGTGTGTTTAGAGGAAAATAAAATCTCTATAAAATGTACCCAGTGCGATCAGTGTAAACTATGTGATACATGCTCTAAAAAATTAACTAAGTGTGACACACAGACTAGTTGTCCCTGTTGCAAATTACAATGTAAAAAGTGTTTAAACTATCAAGAACACGATATTTGTGATTGGATGGAATCCACTAGTTTTATGCCACATTTAAGAATAAATATCAAAATGCCTACTGTAAAAATAACGAATCCTGAGGAAAGGGAACGAGCTTTTCTTGATAAGTGGTTATGTTTGACTTGTAACTGTAATCATCATCCAGAGGAAGGGAGATATATTAAAGCGATGAAGTTTTCATGTAAATTTATTACCAGAATAACCCTGTTTATGTTTGGGTGTTGGATCATTGGTCTTTTCCTAATGGTCTTATCTGGTTCCATGCAATATAAGAAAAAGTTAGATGCATCTACCATTATCATTCAAACTGCGATCGGTTTCGGCTCTATCATATCCGTATTCTATTGTAGTACGCGATGTTGCTGTCACGCAGAATTAAATCCGTTGGATATGCTTATGTCTTAGGTAGTTAACTGTACAAAACTATATTTTTCATCTTTCTGATCTGTCGATTTTTCAAAAAATTGAAGTAAAAATTTGGCAATATAAGAAAGACATTCCCCCAGCAAACAAACACTCGAACTTCAAAGCTCAAACCAAACTCAAACACTCAAACTTAAACATGTCCGCTCACTCTCGTCAGATGAACTCTACCCCTAAGCAGGCCGCGCGCGACGCAAGTGCCAATGCTGACCCAGCATCGGGTATTAGCCTGTGTATCCCGCGGGTCTTTAACAACATCGGCTGGCGCCGCATCAAGCAGGTCTTCATCGATCTGCGATGGGGTTTCGTCGAGCGCGTTGATGTGATCAAGCTCGGCAAGAACAAGCGTGCTTTTGTCCACTTTGCTCCAGGCAAGTGGAACACACGTGACCAGCAGGCTATGGATGCTCTCGGTGCACTCCAGCGCGGTGATGAGGTCAAGGTGCTCTATGACGATCCCTGGTACTGGAAGATCAGCATCAGTAACTCCGGTAAGCCAGCTGATGCTCCTCAGCCTCGTGCTCGCCCTTCTACCACTATCCGCCGAAAGGAGACCCTTGATCTGTCCTCCTCCCCGAAAGAGGAGAAGGTCGCTGCCAGCAACGAGGTGGAGGATGGTGAGGTAACAGAGGGAAATGATCCCATCCTTGCCCGGGCAATGTCTACCAGTCCACAGGAGTCTCGCAACACTGGACGCCGTGTGATTTCCTACGAGGGCGTGGACAAGGTTAACGAGGACTGATTGCATTGTCAGCCTATTTGTACATAGAAAAGTAAGTATACCATAATATAAAACCCTGTGAGAAGAATACACAGTCGAAAAAAAACTTTTTTTCTGCCATAACCGGTGTTAGTAACCCTAATTGCGGGGGTGAAAGTGAAGTTCAACTCTTCTCTATGGCGATAGTAATAAACTTAAAAAATTGAAACGGATTTATTGTGAAAAATACTCTTCAAAACCTCTCAAATGGCGAAAAATAGCACCGACTACTATCGTGAAAACAAAAAAAACAGGCGGGTAGTTCATAGCTGCCCCCATTGTAATTTCGAAACTACATATGGAAAGTGTGTACTCATTAATCATATTAATGCGCAACACACACAAGAATGTGATAGACCGTGGCAGTGCCATTGTTGTGACAGAGGTTTTGCGCAAAAAGCACATTTGATCTCACATCTTAGGAAAGTACATCAAGTTATAGATCCAAATTTAGAGAAAAAAAACGGAGCCGTACTTTATCTTATTACACCAACTGACAATATACCCAGATCATACAAGACAAAAGCAAGACGCGAATATTATTTACATAATCCAAAGTTAAATAGCAGGAACGTTAGAAACAAAGAACATTGGTATAATTGTAAGGACAATAAGGTATGTCTCCGAAATCATGACATACATTATGACGAAAAGAAGGGATTCATCCACTTAAATAAAATACAGCTCAAACAGCCTATAAAGGTTAATTGCAAATTCACAGCCGCAAAAGTCGGTCGATGCTGTTCAAACTAAGTCTCGTTAGTTTGTTTAGAAAATAATAATTTTTTATTGTAAATTTGTATAATGCTGTCTAAGTATCTTAAATCGCAAATAATAACTTATATGGGAAACAAAAGAAAACTATTAACTCAGATAGATGATATTATTGATATGGTAAAGAAGGAATTAAACCAATCAACCTTTGAAACAGCAGATGCTTTTTCTGGATCAGGTATTGTATCTCGCTTACTTAAAACCAGATCTACTAAATTATATGTAAATGATGTGGCTGGTTATGCCGAAACGCTAAATTGTTGTTTTTTAGATACGCCCTCAGAGGAAAAGCTTAAAAAAATTCAAAACTATATTGATGCTGCTAATCAATTTGCGCATGGAACAGATGATGTTGTGCCTCAATGGATACAAAGACATTGGGCTCCGAGAGGTCAAATTAATAAAAAACACAGAGTTTATTATACCCAGCAAAATGCAAAACTTATAGATAGATATCGATTTTTTATCTCTTCTCTCCCCGAAGAATATAGATCCTATCTACTTGCAATGCTTCTTGTAAAATCATCTATACATAATAATACAAATGGTCAGTTCTCTGCTTTTTACAAAGACGAAAATGGCGTGGGTAAATATGGGGGCAAAAAGGAGATAGATATTAAACGTATTACATCGCCGATTACATTGGAAATGCCTATTTTTTCACCTAATAAATGTAATGTTGTGGTATCACGCAATGACTCAAATCATTGGATAAGAAATGTACCCGCTGTTGATCTCATGTATTTAGATCCTCCATATAATAAACATCCATACTCTATTTACTACTTTATGCTTGATATTATTAATGAATGGAATACTGATATCTCTATTCCAAATTCAAATAGAGGTCAACCAAAAAACTGGACAAAATCTGATTATAATAGTTTTAATAAAGCGGAAAAAGCTTTTAAAGATCTAATTAAAAATATAAAATCTAAATTCATTCTGCTATCTTACAATAATAAAGGTATTATACCTATAGAAAACATTGAAAATATTCTTAAAACAAGAGGAAAATTATATAAGTTTCCTTTGACTCATAAAACATATAATAAACTAAAAGGAATAGCATCATATAAAAGAGAATCGGAATGGAGTGATGTAAAGGAGTTTATGTGGTTAGTTGATACTAGAGAAAATTGATATAAATTTTACAATTGAATAGATATTTATTCAAGCACTATGGAGTTTACTTTAAATGCATACAGCATGGTTTTCAGCGATCATACTATGGCCAAACAGTTAGAATATGGTAACAAAATTTTGCTCCCATCTTCTATTCTTCCAGATATAGATATAGACAGCGGTACAGTATATTTTAGCATCATGAATCCTAGAAATTGCAAAGAGATATTTGTCGGGGTACATGAATATAATGATTCTGCCGGTATATGTTTTCTCCCACATGCTATGCTGGAAAGACTACATTCAAATGATGGTGAAGCGGTAATAGTAAAACAGGTAAAAGACATACCTCTAGGAGCATATATTAAAATAAAGCCCTATGAAAAAGCATTTATCGAATTGACCGATCCAAAGGCTGTTTTGGAGAGATTTATAAGTAGAAACTACCCTATTTTATCAAAAGGAGAAGTAATTATTATTGATCACGCTGACGCGCAATACCATATTGAAGTAGTGGAATGCAAACCTGAGGCTACGATTCAAACTACTAATTGTGATATTAATGTTGATTTTGAAAAACCGGTGGATATGATTGAGGAAGAAGAACAATATGAAGTGAAAGAAGATAGGATACCATCCCCGCCTCAAGTAGAAAATACTATTATAAGACGCAATCCTATTGCGCAAGAAACGCTTGAGAGTTTTAGAACAAATGAAGATTTGGTTAGATTTCCCGGCGTTGGAAGAAGATTAGGGTCAAAGTAAAGTAGAAAAATTTGTTCTATTATGATATAGATGACTGTTGTATATCAAAATAATCAAACAAAATTAGAAAAGAAAAACAAGGATACATGGATTTTAACGGTAGACTGGGGAGGTGATACAAAAAAATTCTGGGTTAATTTTCCCTATAATTTACTCAAGATTACAAAACAAGATAAGGTGGGAGATGATAAAAAATTTACAATTAAAGCAACTAGTATAAAACCTTTATCTGTTTTTTTAAGAGAAAATAGAAATAGACTTTCCTATGATAATAGTATTGATATGCTATTTGACATTGGAAATCAATTGCAATCTTTAGAAAGATTTTACATGGGAGTACCTTTTATTGACATTAAAGATATAATAGTAGTAAATGAAAAACATTATTTTTATTTAAATGATGAAAAAATATTAGACATTAAAAATGGTAAACTTGAAATTGATGAACCCTATAAAAAATCTTTGTATTTCTCTCCAGAATTAAAAAAAATGAAAACCTTACCGGGGAAAATTAGTTATAAGTCCAGTTTTTATAGTTTGGCCTCTCTGGTTATCTTTTCCATGTTAAATAAAAACATTACTGAAGATAATAGAGATGATGTATTAGCACCTATATATACAAGTAAACTATATTGGACTGTATTAAGAATGCTTGAAGATAATCCAAATGATAGATTTTATTTGATTATTTAATTTCTTTAGATAATCTATATGAGTCTCGCAGTATTAGCAAGAAAAACAAAAACGAAACAAAGATTAAGATCTACAACTTGTGGAAACGGCAGAAGTCATAATGGACAACAAGGTAGAAGCGTAGGGTTTGTTTTAAATATGACAGGCCGTGGTGGCGGTATTGGATTGTCAGGTATGTCATATAAACAACGCGGTTCAAATTGTTCTCAGGGTGTAGAATGTCCTTGTGAAGGATGTTGTTCTGGTAGGTGTAAGACAGGACAAGCTGGTACATGCTGTAAAGCAGATAAAATTGTTTCACAAGAACGTAGGGCAAACTGCGGAGAATGTTGGTATGGTGGATTAAGCCAACCAGCACCACAGATGTCTTATCGTAATTATATCAACAGGAAAGCGTCCGGCGCCTATCGTCCAGGAGGGAAACCTTGTTGCGATCCAAAATGTTATGATACAGATTATGGAAAAAACCCGCCATATGTAAACCCTAGTAAAAACCCAAATACATGGAAACAGCACCCAAATATAGCTGCAAGTACAATTACAGAGCACCGACGTCAATCAAGTATTAGATGTGCTCATGCATTAATTAAAAGAAATCCTGTTTACCTAGGAAAAACACTTATTTCAAATAGAATCGTAGCCAAACCAGTTTGTTCATGGTATAATCCTGTAACGTGTAAATATGAGACTGTAAAAGGTCCCAACCCACTTACACAAAGTTGTCAAAGAACTACAACATTGCCTATTAAAAGTAGATTAGGATATACCAGAATCAATAAGAATTGGTGTAATACTACAAAAAGTTTAACAGTTAATAATAGTGCAAGTGATCAAATAGCAAAACGGAAACAACGTGCTTTCTTATGTCCTTGTCCAGAAGAGTGTCCAATACCGGATAATATTGAATTAAAAGCTGCATATGCTATGCCAGGCGTTGCGCCATCAACTATTGGTTTAGAAAGTGGACCTACTACATTAAAAGCAGATTCTTATGTTGTAAACCAGGCAGGTAAACAAGAAGTATGTAAATGTGATTCTACCAAATATACACTTGATGTTACAAATGCTTCGGGAGCACAAACATTGATGTTAACTGTAGCATATCCGGATTTTGGTACAGGATTTACTCTTAATCCTAATGGCACTATCAGTTATGACGATAGTCAATTTGCCACATATTTAATTAATAATCCTAAGTTAATAGTGGCTAGTGGAACTAGTAATGGATCAGATGGTTTTGAAAATATGCCACCTAGAGTAACATTTACTAGTAAGAAATTGGGAGAACTATGTACTATGGGCTATAATAAACTATATTTAATGGATCTTAGCAATGGTCCTGGTCCAGGAACACCTATCAATCCGGGGCCTGCCGGTTCTGATTATATAGTCCCAATAATATGGAATATTGATTGTTGTAGTGACTGTTGTGAAAACAAGAAAAGACAGAAAAGTCGTTATTGTTATCCTCGCCCTATGGCAACGGGAAAATGTAGAGGTTTAATAGATTTTTCTACTAAAAGCACCGTAGCTTGTTTGCGTAAGGCACAGTGTAATAAATAAAATTGATTATAATACTATCTTAAAAACATAGTAGTATAACCCTATAGAAATGACCTGGAAGCTACTTATTACTCGCAACGAATCGTTCTTGAGACCTCTTTACAAGCAAAAGATTGAACAAAGAGAAAAAGAATTCATGGAAAACCGAATTGATGAGATTGATTCTGGATTTGATTTGTTTATACCCCCCAGTGGAACAGAGGATGGTAATTGGTATATTGGACCTAATACAACTTTGTTTATACCGTTATGTATAAAGTTGGTTCGTTATTCATCGGCTGGTTCATTTATTGCAAAGCCTTATAATGTGCACCCGCGTAGTTCAATATGGAAAGGTAAACCGGTCAGACTAGCAAATTGTACAGGTATTATTGATGCCGGTTACCGTGGACAATTGGGAATTGCATTAGATAATATTCGAAATACACCTTTTGTAGTCGAAAAAGGGTGGCGATTGGTTCAAGCTTGTAGTCCAGATTTGATGCCTTTTAAAGTTGAATTTACAGATAAGCTAAATGAAACAAAACGAGGTGAAGGAGGTTTTGGATCAACCGGTCAGTAAATCGCTATTTTCCTCTAACATTTTGCGCGAAGCATTGTTGTAATTATTTAATATCTCTTTATCATCCAATTTTTTTTGACATTTTGGACAAATATAAGTGTATATCTCATATTTTTTTTTATTTTTTGTATCATATTTGGTGTCAAAAAGTAATAAACGACTAGTTATAATTCCACAGACCATACACCCTTGCATCCATCCTTTTTGTGGAAGATGTGTTTCTTCATAGAGATATACTTTTCTTATTGTTGGCATACTTTATAATCTGATTCTTTTTTCGCAGATTATAATACGTTCTGAGTCGATATAAAAGGTAATCGTCGGGCCTTTTTCTTAGTGCTCTTTTATTGGTATTTACAAAATTAAATTCATTAACTAGTAATTCAACACGATGTAAGGTCATATATATATTAAATAAATGTGATATTTTTATATAATTTATTTAATAATTAGAACCAAACCATGGCTTGCCTGTTACTGCCCAGTGTGCACCTAACATCGCTCCAATACTTCCTGTTACCCATACATCCCTCCAATCAACTAAAAAATTTGGTCTTGTTGAATTTGATAAACACCAACCAATTAAAACTGCCGCTGAAGTTGTCACTCCTGTGATTCCTGCTACTGCTAAAGGATTTGGACTGTTATTGGACATATAATTTAATAGATACGATTATATTTAAATAAGTTTTTGAATGAAGCCAGTAACAAAAAAAGGTTACTGGTTTCATGGGTTCTTACGCGCTCTAGCCAACTGAGCTACCTAGGAATAGTACCTAGGGCGGGAGTCGAACCCGCGACCTCGTGCTTAAAATGCAAATAGAAGTAATTGCTGTGTGAAACCGTATGATAGTGCACCTTCCGGTAATCGAAACCGGGGCACTTCCGTGGAAGGGAAATATGTTACCACTACACCAAAGGTGCTTTTATACGACTAAATGGGAAATTTCTTTCCCTTTTCAGATCCGGCGAGGGTGAGTTGAACACCCGACCAATCGATCTACAGTCGATCGCTCTACCAACTGAGCTATCACCGGTGGTTGCTGGTTGGTTATATACTATTCTTTAAGATTGTTAATTGCTGTATCCAACCATTATATTGTGCTATTAACACTCATACCGTCTCCACACGCTCATGTAATAGCTTGTTATAAAATGCCTTCGCCAAAGCGTTTTATATATGCTGTCAAAAGATCTCGGTCTTTCCCGATAGTCCGTAGTCTTTTCCTACAGTCAACACTGAAGATCTCCTTATTAAAATACCTTAGCCCACTATCCGGAATGCCTAAGCGGCCCTGGTAAATATAATACTATCTACTGTACGTTATTATTTATGCAATTTTTGTTTGCTGTGTTTTGACTTAATCCAACAAGGCTGCCATACCCTACTTGCCGGAACCCTTATTCTTTACCTATAGAATGTGTGATTGCTGTGGGGTTCACACTATATATACCAAACTAATCTTTAAACCGATTACATATAACAATATTTTTAAATTACTTATTGTGTAGATAAAAAAGATTTAATAGTTGATTAAAGTTACATATTTTTATAAATAACAGATCTAAATGCGGATAGAACCATTTGCAATATTCGCTGCAATTTGATCTCTCATGTTTTGTTCTGTTTGAGTCAGAATTGAATTTTCTAATATAAAACTAATATCGTCCTGTGAAGCAGCTGCCTGATTAACAGCTGAAAATACCTCCATTGCAACTCCATGTTGATTTTGAGGTACATCAGAATTTTCAAGTAAACGAATAAAATCTTCATCATCTACTTCCCCATCTGATTCATCGCTGAAACCATCTCCAAAATCATCATCAGAAGAGTCCTCAACCGTATGCTCTGTAAAAGTACAGCGACACATAGGACAATTTAGTATAGGATGACCAGATTTAAATGCCATTCCATAGCATTTCCAACAAACACTATGACAGCAGCTCACAGACTTAACAAGCTCGGATGCCCTTTTAGTATCCATACAAATCGGGCAAGTTATTTCCTGCTTTTTATTGCAAGCTGGGCAATTTTCACAGGATTCAAGCTTTCCAGCGCATTTTTTACACATTCCTGGGCAATCGGAATGCAAACATTTAGTTTTCTCATCACAACGTTTTAGACACGCTGTACAAGTGGCTTTTGAAAGCCATGTATTTTTATGCTGTTTCAAGAACTCTCTTTTATCGCTTTCACTAAGCGTTTTATAAAGTGCATCAAATAGCTGTTTTGTTTCGTCGGCAATTTGAGCTTTTTGAATAGCCTTTTTATTGCGTTTTGTTCGTTTTCTTACACCTTCGAGACCATCCCGGATCTTACAACGATATTTCATCCATGAACTTGAGCTCAGCTCGGCGAGTGGTTCCCACCTGTTATTACCATATAATGATATACTTATACATAAAAGACCATTTTTATCTTCACAGACCGTGCCATCGCTCGAACTGTCAGCAAAATCATATGCTTCAAATGTTGTAGTCATCGTGAGTGTGTGTTAAACTAACACAACATTAAAAGTTATTAAACACTTTCAATTTTTTAAAATTTTTTTTTCTGTGGCTACTCTATAATGGCATCTAATCCTGGAGTCGCTGCTAGAGCTATGAAAAGTTTGCGTGAAAAGATGGGAAATATTGAAGTTAATGCAGAAAATATAATGACGATTTTAAAGTTTGCCATGGAGGTAGTTGAGGCGACTGAATTGAAAGGTGAAGCTCAGAAAACTTTATGTATTAAACTATTACGTGATATTATTGTAGCAGCTCCAATTGCTGATGAAAAAGAGAAGTTTCTTTTAGATATGGTTGATAATGGCACTGTAGGTAATACAATTGATTTAGTAGTAGGAGCCACTAGAGGAGAAATTAATGTTAATACTGCTGTACAGGTTGGAACAAGCTGTTGTTTAGGATTCTTAAAAAGAAGGTAAAAATAATTTAAGTAGTACAGAATATATATTTTAAATGAAAATATATCTTCTAACACATTTTACGGAAATTGATAAGACAACTTTCTCTTCACCTCTTGATATAGATGGATTAAAGGATGCAGATAATATTGTGGAGAGATTAGAAAAACTAAGTATTGATAAAATTTATTGTTCTCCATTTCTTAAAGCAATTCAAAGTGTTTATCCCTTTTGCAAGGCTAATAATAAAGAAATTAATCCTGAATCTACATTTCATAATGCTATGTACAACCCTATTGAAACTAGAATTGATATGCATGAAAGAAAAAATTTTGATAGTCACTATGGATATGATTATTTATATGATAATATAAATACACACTATAAATCAAAACTGTTTTCAAGTAATGTACCGCTAATAGAAACCGAATCTGAGGTGAAAAATAGAATATTCCCATTTTTTTATAATCTATGTAATCGTTACAAAAATCGAGATAAGAATATTCTTATCGTATCTCACCAACCTATTATTGATGTTATTTTAAAGTTCTTTGTGAGTTCTGCAAATTGTTCAATAGTAGTTAATGAACAAATTACCGAAATTAATGTTGGTGAAGCATGGACTAGACTCAAATGTTAATCAAAGTTACCTGTTGCAAATTGTAGAGTAAATGTTTTTGCCTTTAATTCATACTCTTTTTTATTTCTCTTATAAAGTTCTGCAATAGAAGGGACCAACGGGTCATCTGGGTTTGGATCCGTTAGTAATGAACAAATAGACAATAGAACCTTTGAAATTGTCAGCGCCGGACTCCACTGATCTTTGAGAATGTCCAAACAAATTCCCCCACTTGAGTTAATATTAGGATGGTAAATTTTGGTAGAAAAAGTTACACGCGGTGCTTTATAAGGATAATCCGCTGGGAAATTAATATCTAAGAAAAAAACCCCATTTTCATATGGACTATCTTTTGGTCCCATTAACGTTGCTTGCCAATGAAACATATCATCCCCAACAGGACCCGCGCTACAATTAGAGGGAGGATCCGCAATTAAATTCTTTAGTTCCTTACTGATTCTTTGTGCTGCCATATTTACTTATAATATACCTGTTGATATATTCTTAATTTATTTTTTTTAATAATTTGATTTTCAGCATCTTTATAGGATATAAAAACTAATTTTATAAATAATATTTTTAAAAGGTTTTCAGAGTTAGTTGATATCTTCGCCGATTATGGAGACGAATCCGTCTGGGCTGAACTGTATTACCGGCTTTTTGTTAACACTAGTTATTAACTTCGCCTGTTGAATCAGGGAATTATACAGTTTAGACACGATTTCTAATTGATAAATATACTTTTCGCTGGCCTTGTGTGCTTCTCGCCACAAATCATTTTCCATGCAACTTTCACACAAATCGCCCATAATTTGCTCATTCGTTTCTTTCAATTGAGCAAATTCTTTTTCGGTATTGGCCATTCGACGACGAGTGTTACGTAGCATGACAGCTTTTTCCATTACTAGACTGTCTTCAATATTTCTTACTGCGGCAATATTTGGATGCAAAGGAGGTTTGGTACGCCTATTTTTCAAAATAGTAGATTTATTAAAATCTAGCGGTTGCTTAAGTTTTTTTGGTGCCGGAGGTACAGTCTTAATTTTCTTTGAAGACGGAGGAGTTGAAATTTCAAAACTAACCTTTTTTTCTGGTTTTCTTTTTGGTTTTCTTTTTGGTTGTTCTCGAAACTTAAATGTACTACTCTTTTGCGAATTATCTGGAATCGCAACTCCCGAATCGTTTCCTGATTTTACTATAAAATCTGCCAATGAAATAGTTGGCGTTGGCGTTGGACGACGCGTGCTGCGACGGTCTTTATTTGTTGAACGGGGGACAAAGGTAAAGGATTGACTCATTATTTCGGTTTGATTAGACAGCGTTAAGTACTGGTAAATATGCGAGGGCGAATTAAAACCCTAATTTTTCATTTTTATAGGTTCAATTTTTTAAAATAGAAAATTGAACCTATTTTTACTTATAATACCAAAGTATACTACCTCTCCAATCAACTTACACTACCAGGTATAAACAAACATCTATATAATGGCTCGTCGATTTGCATCCACTGTTCCTCCCAGATTTGGTACAAATACTTTCCCATTCAGATTACCACTATCAATAAACCGTACAAATGAGACCATTGGCCAAACGGTGGAACAGGCAATTGCAGATAATGCTGGATTGAGCTCGGGGATCGATAGTTCTCGAGTAGATCCGGTACTTTTGCCTCCTATGAGGGCCATCACCCAAAATTTAAACCAGCGCTTTGTCTTTCAAGAAGCTATTGGTGTTCAAAATACAAAAGTGGACTTTATTGCTAGCGATGGTCCAATGGGGGCGGGTACCGTATCTGTAAAATCTTCCTATCGTGGCGATAAGGTATGTCCGCAGGTTATCGGTCAAACAACTAAAGAGCGTTATATGGCTCATTTTGGTATCTCAGTGTCTGATACTAAAGATGCGGCAAAAGCAATCAAAGAGCATTTCCTCTCAGACCCAGCTTTAGTATGTGATCAGATGCTACAAAACTTGAACTGCTGTGACTATATTATTCATCTGTCGGGTTCGCTTCTTAAGACTCCCGCAAGCATGGGAACATTGATTGGAAGCGAAACTAGCGCGTATCTGGACAGGTGTAAAAACAACAAGCACGAAATTTGTCCTGATAAGACCTATGGAAATATAGCTATTAACTGGCTCCATAAGTCTATACTAGCGGGGTTTACCTGGGATGCTTCACTGTTCACATTCACCAGAACTCTTGACACCTGGAACGAATCCTGTACCATTAAATACAACGGAATCTCTATCGCGGAGTTTCAGATTCATAACAACCGAAATGTGGCCAAATTCCGTTTCAAAATGAAGGCTCTTATAGGTATTATCCAATCTGAAATGATGTCCTCAACCGTAATGACCTCTTAAAAAACTACCATATTTTGTCAACAAATGTACGTTAGTGATGGTTTTTAGAAAATTGAACTTTTTTTTTGCCAATATGAGATAGTATACCCCACTCTGAAACTAGTCTATACTTACAAGTCAACAACTATTTACAACTTTACCTATGTCTCAATCTGAATTTATTGTGCCTGACGGTGCTATTGACTCAGCGGTGGGACGTTTTACCAATTGGCTGGGAAAAGCCAAACTTGATACCAAAGAGCATCAGCTCAATGGTATGCGCTTCTGCATGGAGCGCGAACTTGCAACCAATACTCCACACGGTGCACGCGGTGGTATTATAGCTGACGAAATGGGTCTGGGAAAGACTATTCTAATGCTAGGTTGTATCGTCAGTAACTTCCGCGGGGAGACAACTGGTCGAAAAAACACCCTGATTGTACTGCCTCCAGCATTGCTGGACCAGTGGATTTCCATCTTCGCGGAGTTTCTGGGACACAATGCTCTTGTCTACCACGGCAAAAAAGTCAAGGATTTCACGGCTGAGCAACTGGTGAATGCTAGCGTGATTATCACGACTTATGGAATGATCTCTTCTGGTAGAAAGCTTGATTGCCCGCTATGGAAGATACCATTCCATCGTCTTGTTATGGACGAGGCGCATCACGTCCGTAATATGAACACCCGTGCCTTTTGCGGGGCGATGAAAATCAAAGCCGATATCAAATGGTTGGTCACTGGAACCCCTATTCAAAACAGTAACACGGATCTACTAGCCTTATGTACTGTATTAGGGTTGAGAGAAGCGTTCATGGCAAATCGCAATGAAATCAGGCAAATCATACAACAACATCTCCTCCGCCGAACCAAAGACAGTATTGGGATTAAGCTCCCAGCGCTGCATCAGGAGCTTATTGAAGTGCCGTGGAGCTCTCCTGAGGAACAACGCCTGGCAAAGCAAATTCATTCCAGAGCCAGTTTTAGTGGTGTCAATGTAGACAATGTGGATGCGCTGATCAATATGCTAACTCATCATCCTTTGCCTATGCTGACCCGTGCTAGACAAGCTTGTGTATTCCCTCATTTGCTACATAAAGCTGTGCACAAGATGCAACTCAAAGGCCAAATCCCCGCTAATATCAACCTCAACAAGATTAGAACCTGTAGCAAAGCCACTGCCATAGCCAATCATATTGGGGAGCGGAAGTTCAATGGTCGTCGCAAAATCGTGTTCTGTCATTATCGTGGAGAAATCGATCTTATCCGTGGCCTCCTACGCAAAAAGGGAATTAGCGTAGGCACTATTGACGGCAGGAGCAAGAAAAAAGAGAGAAAAAACTTCCTTGAGTATTCTCTAACCAAACGTCAGTTCACGAGTGTCTGCAAAAAATGGCGCGATAACGAATTTGTATTCGAGAGGCTTAAGGGCTTTCTAGGCCCTGACGTGCTCGTAGTACAGATTCAGACCGCGTGTGAAGGGCTTAATCTTCAGCACTTCCAGGAGGTGTACTTCACTAGTCCTCATTGGAATCCAGCAGTTGAAGATCAATCTATTGCCAGAGCCCATAGAATTGGACAGGATGAAAAGGTCAATGTCTTCCGCTTTGTAATGGCCGATTTTCAAGGCTGTACTTGTGGAAACCACGCCTGTAAAAAACAGGCGCATATTACCATTGATACATATTGTCGTCTCATTCAAGAGAAAAAACGTGAGCTCAATGATATTATCAATTCATAAATACAAATTCCTGTGAGAAGATACACAGACGAAAAAAAACTTTTTTATTGCAACACCAAACATAGGAAAATCAACTGTAATCTAATTGGTCAAACGCGAGCCCAAATACATTGTACTCGCCCTTCGCATTTCACGACTGGTAGGATAACGCATATCGTCACAACCATTTATACAGGCATTTATTAGCGCAAACACGATAAAGATCAGCGTAATAATCGTAAGCATAAAGTTGCATGCCGCATTGGATTGACAAACACCTACAGCCGCTCCAACCAAAAGATCGACTATCATTTCGCCAATTATATCGTCTTCCTCGTCTTCTTCGGCACGGGCAAACTTAATAGTAAACATCATAATGCCGAAAATCAGCATTAAAACGTAATGGGAAAAGCGGTTTTTGAACATAGTAAGTTATGAGTTTTGAATGTGTTTTTGAAAAGAGCTACGGTAGAAGGTTTAATAGTTATCCTTTTTAAAGTGTTTTTCATTTCAATTTTTTAAAGTATATTAGGGTCCCATGAAAAAGCTAAAATGATTTTAATGATATCTTCTGGTAGTTTACTTTTTTCTAAAAGTACCTGTTTATAAAGATAACGACGCGCTCTTGCTGCGAAAAATCTGGCAGTTAATTTAATGTCTTCTCTAATTGCTGTTAATTGAAATTCTCTTTGTGGCTGATATATTGGTCTTACTATTTCTTGATTGCTCTTCAACCTATATCCGGTACATATTTCATTTAATCTAACCCAGTATGCTATTCCTTTTTTGATTTTCGAGTGATTTTGATGTATATTTATATAGTTGATCTGCCATTTAGGACAGGGTATTTTCTCTATATTTGCATACCATGAAGAACGTAAATAACAGCCTACTAAATTACTCCATTCTCCTCTATTTAAAAAAATATTCATGTATCGTTTACTATCCATTTTGTAATATATAAATAAATATGCGTAAGTTTGTTTATATATTATAATGCATCTTATATTTCACTGTTTCCCAATTTCTATAGTAACTATATGTAAGAAAACAAAAAATTGAAATTCTTTTTTGGATATAGGTAGAAAAGTATACAGCGTTTCATACTTTTAGCCTCTACAAGCAACAACTACTAGAATGTCTACTCCGGCACAATCTTCGTGGGATGATTTTGCCGCCAAATATCCATACTATCGCAACTGGGAGGCCGCAAAAAAGGCACAAGAAGACTCGGCTTACAGAGCTTTCAACCGAGGCACCTGTTGCAAGAGTCGGTACACCTTCCGGTGTTACTCTTGTGGCGAGATGGTCCAGCCGGGAGATAAAATTACCAAAACATACTCCCGTAGCGATGGGATGGTGCTACGATCGGGTTACCCTTTGACAGGTACCACTCGGTGGGTTCACGTTGGGTGTATACCTTGTTACTGGTTCCGGGGGGGAAACGGCGGCATTTTCGACAACGGATACGGTCCAGATTTGATGACTGTTTGGACAGAATGGGACGCAAAACTTTACTCTGAGTTTGAAACTGAGTCGTCAAACAACGAGGGTCTTTGTTACGATAAATTCCTTGAAGACAAAGGATATCCGGCTGAAAAGCCAATGGTTCTCCGCATCAAACGCGGGCTGATAAAATTCCAGGCTCTCTGGCGCGGGTATCTTTGCAAAAAGGCCCTTCCTATTGCCCTGGAACAAGCTCGCAGAAAAGCTGCGCTCTATGCGTGGTTTAAACCTGATAAGTTTAATGCTGGGGAGGGGACTCTCTACCATTCACTTAGGAAACGAGAGAAGGTTGTTCCAAATCAACCAGAAAACCAGTTCGATATAGGCGATCTGGTTGAGTGTCCTTTTGATGTAGGCACCTTCAAAGAATCCATTCATCAAGGTATGATTGTACACGGGACGTACCTTCTTGCAAACGAACATCGCGACGTTAAAAAAGATGGGTGGCAATACCTCGTAAATTTCAAAGATGGGGAAACGTTGCTATATCCTGAAAAGACCTTGATTAAACGCATCAGCCAGGTCAAAGCTATCAAAGAGTCAATGGCTCGAAGCGGAAAGGAGTGTAACATGGATGTCCAATCAAAATGTACATATACTGACAGGTTCCAACAGGGCAACACGTTTGTTCATAAACTTCTTGTCAAACAAGGCAAATTTGAAGATGTTGACTCAGACTTTTACCTATATCGGTTGGTAGCCAGTGGTCAGCTCAAATCATATAGTGACGACTACTAAGTGGATATAAAATATTTAATCTTGATTAATAACTTTATTATACAAATCTCCAAATCTATTTTTTCTATCATACTTATTCTTTAAAACCCAATATTCATCATAATTAATCACGCTTCTGAACTGTGTTTGATCAAAATATGTTTCAGAGTAAAAACACTTGTTTCCTTCTAGTTCCAGTAATTTTTTTTCTATTTTTCTATTGTAAAATCCTTTGGGATTTTCATTTGAAAGCTTACGACCAAATACACCTATATCAAAATATAATTTTTCTTTGTTATAAGACCATAATGGAGTATTAGATTTTCGTGGCACAACGGGACATATCCACATAGGGAAAATATTGATTTCTTTTACTAACCAATCGAAAAATTCTGCCGCATTTTCATGCGGAATACCCAAATCTTGTACTATCTTTTCTTTATTTTTGGATGGTGGCTTTATTTCATTAACTATTCTTTGCATTGCTCTAAGTGTTCTACTGTTTAATAAACATCTGCCGAATATTTTCCTAACCCATTTATTTGTTAGTAGCGGAATACCAGTCACGCCCCAAAACATATCAGCATCCCATCTCCAAAAATAATCTTTAATAGTAAAATAATCATGAGGCTTTGTTTTAATTGATTCATAATATAATCCATCTCTAGGATAATTTGATAGAGTGCCTGATATATGATCTGTTAAAAATCCTAGTACAACATATATTTCATCTTTTGAAAATGCCACACAATCTATAAAATCTACTTTTAACGTTTCTGTATAAATGTATTTGTTATCTATCTTTTTTTTAATAAATGAAAATGCATCTTTCGCATTATCAAATTTTAGATTTATAGTAAGAACATATTTCTTTGATGGTATTAATGCTAACTTGACTCTAGTAATATATCCCAAAACACCATAAGAATTTGGCATTGCATGAAATAATTCTTGATTATTGTTGGTCGCACTACAAGGTAATACCCGTCCAGATGAAATTAAAACATCCATATCTTCAACTGTATCATGCCCCCACCCATATTTAAAACTACTAGATTCAATTGAGATCCCTGAAATTGCACCTCCAACTGTAATTGAACTTAATTCGGGAACAATTTTTGGCATTAGTCCGTATGGTAATGTTTCATTTAAAATATCCGAAAATCTTGTTTTTGAACCCACATTTATTGTTTTATTTTCTACATCAAAATCAATAATTCCATTAAGATTATCAATTGAAAACTTTTTATTTAACTTATTGTTTTTTCTGAATAAAGTACCTATATCCTCAGTATGCCTTGATACATTTGTTTCAATAATAGAGTTAAAACCCTCCAATGTTTTTTTTAATTCCACGCTATAATTTAATCTTTTATCCCAGAAAAATTCATATATTTGAACAATAAATAACCTTAGAAGCAAATATAAACTATACCACATCTTTATTTGTTATGCAAGAATGTATTTAATTGGTTTAAATATAAAATTAGTAAAATATTAATTATGTCCTTTGTACACGCAGTAACTAATAAGGCTATAGAGCCATCTAAAATAACTTGCGGTGATGGTACATACACAATGTATCCTGATAATACAAAAATATGGTTTCAAAGAATTTCATTTAATGGAGAAGATTTATTACATAATGGAGAGATTGGTAGTGGAACTACTGGGCCAGGTCGAGTAATGGACCAACGTTGCTTTAAAAGTGATATTTTATATTGTGTTGAATATCCTATAAGCACAGGGAAAATGGTTTACTGTAGACATAGTAAATCATGGCCCAACAATCCGGAAGGTGATGTTCCAAATTAAAAATTGAATATTGTTTATTACTTAAATTTATTGGTAATAAACAATGACTTATCAATACGCATTTTACGCAGCGAACACATTTATTATATATACAGTATGGGCATACTTTATGCTTATTGGAATATGCACTACCTATAATTATTGTGCCAAAAAACTAGGGAACACAGTGAGGAATATACCAGGATTTGAAAAAACCTATGATCGTTATATTGGTTCACACAAAATTACACGCGATGTTTAATCTATTCTTTATCAGTAATCAATAGTTGCTTTTGATTTACTAACATATACTTTTCAAATTCTCTCCAAAATTTCTTTGAATTCCATTTTTTATTCTGCATTTTTTCTATGGTTTTGATTGAAAATGGTCTTAGTTCCTTATCTATCATAATCTTTCTTAATAAAAATACAATAATATGCTTATCTAATTCCATATCTGCAATTTGCTTATATTTGGTTTTGAATTCTGTGTACAAACGCATGTAAATAGCTGTACATTTGATATCCATCCAATTTGTCATATGTTTATTATAAAATGTTTTGAACTCTTCATTTTCCATTAAATTGGAGAGATCTTTTAAAAACTCATTGTTTTCTGTGATCTCTTTACCATTCTTTATTAAAATAGTCTCTTGTTTATTATGTTCTATTATTGAATCCATATATAATTATTATAACATATGTTTTCAATATATTTTTGTAATTACATTGGTCCTATTTCTACATCTGCATCATCTTTTTTACGTCTATTATCTTCATCTTCATCACAACATATTCCCTTGCAAAAACTACATATATCCTTTACACAACAGCAACATTCTATGTAGTCAGATAGCGGTGTTTCTTTAAAAAAGCAATACATAAATAAAGTTAGTGAAAGAGTAATAGTTGCAATTTGCCATGAAGTTAATCCATCTATATCGTCACTATTACAATCTGATTTTGATTTATTCGTGTTTAATGCAATATCATAACTTTGATCCATATGACCATTAATATTATTTACTACTGGATTAATGCACTCAACAGTATGATTTTGATATGTAACTATGGTTTTATTTTTATAGCTATAAACAATAATTTTTTCATATGTAATGTTGGTAATTGTTTTATTGATAAATCTAATGGTGTCTATATACCTAGGCGTATCAATATACTTAGGTGTATCTATATACCTAGTTTCATTTATGTATCGGGTTTCGTTAATATACCTAGGCGTATCAATATAGTTAGGTGTGTCTATATACCTAGTTTCATTTATGTATCGGGTTTCGTTAA
>Ga0115011_10000829_pt1 | contig 23342 bp, 18 predicted proteins | sample TroAtlMetagenome_2_FD_88705 | JGI IMG/M metagenome (GOLD analysis project Ga0115011, IMG submission 88705) | Marine eukaryotic phytoplankton communities from Atlantic Ocean - Tropical Atlantic ANT8 Metagenome | ecosystem: Environmental > Aquatic > Marine > Oceanic | place: Tropical Atlantic...
CGATAACCTGTCGCTCTGGCATCATCCAGTAGGTTATTTCTGGCGTGAAATAGCTAAGGGTTCCCGTCACAAAAATAGCAAACAGCAACCACCCGGTTATTAAGCCTAAGTATGTGTGAAGCCATATCATAGATTTTCTAAATGTTGTTTTCACAGTACGTCAACCAAGGGTAAAAATAACACTGCCACTGCAATCAATAAGATTAAGAAAATTAACCATTTTGCAATATTGGAAACCGCGAAGCTGGCAATGAAAAAAGCAAAAAATACGATATAGCTCAGCATGCTAGCGGATAACACTGCTACGCCGTCATTTATATATAGTAAGTTTACTAACCCGTAGGTTAAGTAAATTGATGAGAGTGCGGATAGCACATAGCCGCCAATAACGGCGGCTATGCTACGCAGTATGATGTCTACGTTTTTATTCAAACTTTTTAAAACCTGTATAACTGCAATGCGTAAAATTAAAAGCGGTAAGCCACAGATAATTTGGCGTTTCTTTCCTCACCAGGAAGACCACCAAGGTACATGGCATTGCTGTAATAGTCGGTATTATCAAGGTTTTTGATGTTTAACTGGATGTCCCAATCATTTGATACGTAGCTAATGGCTGCATCCCACACTGTGTATGAATCCACGAAGGCATAGTCGATACCGAATGCCGATGCAGAAATAGTACGCTCATCTTCATAAGACACACCTACACTGAATTTCACTGGCGCAGGCAAGGCACTAAATACATGACTATAGGTTAACCATGCACTCGCCGTTTTTTCAGCAATACCCTTGGTTTGCTCTTCATCGGTACTGCTTGCAAAATCACCAGGTTCGGTAACAGGATCTTGGTATGTAGCATTGGTATTTAATGCCCATTGCTCATTTATATCGAAGTTAATATCAACTTCAACACCCGTTGTACGTTCTTGTTCATCGTAATAAAACTCCGGTACATCAATGTTGTAAGCGGGATCGTCAATGTTATCTTCGTATAATGGGTTGGTGTACTGCAGGTTAGTTCTCGCGGTATCAAAAACAACAATTGAACCAAGCAACTGTTCAGACAAAGCGGTAAAACGTAGCCCTAAATCCCATGAGATTGATTCTGAATCTGGGCGGTTATTTTCCTCACTTAGTGAACCTAAGACACTGTATGCGGTTCTGCCTTTAGAGTGGTTAATAAACGTAGAAATATTAGGTGTCACTTTATAAGTAAGGCCTAAGTTATAGGTAAAACCATCATCGTCGGCATCATACTCTGGGTTACCATCGCTGAATTGGTTCAAGTAAGTTTGTTTAACGGCACCATAAGCACCACCGAAACGTCCAGTGAAGTACTCATTGAAATAAAGCACTTCTTGGAAACTTACGCCCCAGCTAGATACATCCTTTTCATATTTACTTCGTAATGAAGGGTTGTAATCGTCAAACGTACCCGTAGGCCAGTTTGGATTGCGAATATCCAAGATGTAAGGCACGGCGTCACTTCGAGTATCATCAGCGTCCCATATAGACCACTGTGCGTACGACATTTCGTGATCTTCATAGTTCGCACTAAATAAGTGCTCACCTTCAACACCGCCAGCCGACCACGTATTCGTCACATCAATGAAGTACTGCCACACTTTCTCATCGGCGACAATGTTACGATATTCCTGTCTACGGGCTGCAAAGGGGTACAACACATCATCAATCACCAATGGCGCTCGAGGCGCTAAATTAATGATGTCGGTACGTTCTGTATACACATAGTTATATGCACTGGTTTGACGAATATAATCCGTTTCATACGTACGATATTGAAGTTGCTGAGTCAGTGTCCAATTTTCTGCTAAGTTCACATCTTGGCGTAGTTTTACGCGAAACTCTTTACCTTGATTTGGCTCAGAAATAGGTGAAATAAGGCTAGTATCGCCTAAGTCATAAGGCTGAACACCATCGGTAGACGTTAACGAAGCCGCAAGTTCGGCGATTTGTTCATCGGTTAGTTGCAAGCCTCCACTATCTGCGTCGCCATTTACTAGATCTGCTGCAGTCACGCTGCCAGCATCGGCTTCTAGTAATGTTAAATCGAGCAAGCGAACAGGATGGCCAATAGAATCAATCTGAATAGCATCGTCAATATAGGCTGCGGAGATTAAGAACTTGTTGTCTGGAGAGTAGTCATAGCGTAACGAAGTATATAACTCACTACGTTCATCGCTAAGACCACGATAACCGTCAGATTGTTCGTGATTAGCTACCACTCGGTAGGCCAAAGAGTCATTAATAGCATTTGTTGCATCAAACATTAATGAGTAACTATCCCAGCTGCCTACCGATGCCTGTATTTCGTATCGTTCTTCAAATTGGGGCTTTTTCTCAATAAGATTGATAATACCGCCAGCTTCACCCATACCGTAAAGACCTGTTGCAGGGCCCTTCAATACTTCAATGCTTTCAACATTAGTCATTGAACGTGTTGGGTTGTAGCTATTACCTAAATCAGCACCGGCATAAATGCCATCGTAGGTGTAATTAACGCCTAGTCCACGAATAGCAAGGTTATCACCTACCCCGTAGTTATTACCGTCTTGCGTTAATCCGCTAATATTACGAATACTTTCCTGTAGTGTGTCAACGCCCTGCTCTTTCAACAAGGTTCCATCTACCAGAACGACAGCAGCAGGGGTTTCCATAAGACTCATGTTCGACTTGGTCGCTGTGCCCGATTCTAGTATTAATCGGTTATGACGACCGTAAACGGTAATAATATCAAGGTTCTCATCAGTCGCTTTTTGCTCTTGAACTACAGTGTCTTCGCCGTTTTCTAACGAGTCCTTTTTCGCTGGCTCCGCAGTCTGCGCCGATATAGCAGTAGTATAGAAGAGAGAGAAAAGTGCAGTAGCAGCGCTAATTTTCGATGTGTGTGTGAGGTTTATGTGCATTATGTATCCATGTTATTAAGTGCAAATGATAATCACTTTCATTATCAGGCGCGCATGGTAAATAAACACAGTATTTAGTTCAACTTAATTTACATAAAATCCTTATTTGATGATTTGTTCATCAATAGGCCACTCTTCTTCACTTATCATGTTGTTATCAAGAAGCGCATTTCTTAGTTGATTAATTTTCACTTTTAATTCATCGCGAATGTGCCGTACAGCTGGGGTAATAAGCTGCCTGCTAGGCAATACCAGCCACATTTCAGTTAGGGGTATGTGATAAGCCGGCATGATCCGCTGAAGTCGCCCAGCAAGTAAATCTTCTGCAATATCGATAACAGACTTTTTCGCTACTCCCACGCCGTCCACACACCATCGGCGCACAATATCACCGTCATTTACTGCTCGGTTACTTTTAACTTTCACTTTGAATTTCTCTTTTTCTTTGAAGAGATCCCAACCGTCGTGGGTTAGCTCGTATAATTTGTAAAGCAATGCATTGTGATTGGCTAATTCTTCGGGAGTGGTAGGTTCTCCATGCCTTTCTATGTAGGTAGGCGATGCACAGATAAAGTGTGGAATATTACAAATTTTGAACCCATACATATTAAGTTCTTGCACTGCGCTTTTCGTCATGGCTCTTAAAGCAACATCTACCCCGTCGCGATAGAAGTCGACTCGGCTGTCACTTACCTGCAACCTCAGCGACAAGTCTTCATGCCCATTCATAATATCGTTTAGCAATACCCGCATAAGGTTGCGGCCCATCTCGGAAGACATGGCCATTTTCACTTCGCCATTAATGTCTTGCTGCTTTTCGCTGATACGCATAACACCTTGCTGCAACAAATCTACCGCTTGCTGACATAAGGGCAGAAAACGCTCCCCTTCTGGGGATAACCGAATTTTGCGGGTGGTTCGCACAAATAGCTGAGTGCCAAGCTGTTGCTCTATGCGCTTTAGTGCAACGCTTGCGGCAGAAGAACTGATGTCTAGTTGATTGGCCGCAGCAGTAATTGAATGCAGTTCTGCTACCTTGAGCAAGACTTGCAGGTCTTCTATCTTCATAACATCTTCTTTTTCATTTGCTAGCGCTTAGTTTAATGTGACTATCGCTGTGTCAGTTCGAGGACATAAACTTTAATCAGGTTCACTTAATTACAGCTAAAATAGAGACAATAAATTTAATTAACCTATTTATTATCCACGTTTTAGCGAAAGTGTATTCGCCATTTGCCCATTTATCCACTGTCTGTAAGCTCATAAAATACACCCAAGCAATCAAGTTAAAGGGTTAAAAAATGAAATTCATGGTTAAAGCAACAACACTCGCACTTGCTTTTTCAAGCGCCATGGTACTTTCTACATCGTTGGTGGGCAAAGCAGCGTTGGCAGCCCAGACAGCATCTAAAGTCGTTGCAGCAAACGATATTGAATGGGGTTACCTAAACCCACTTCGCGGCAATAAAAGCCCAGGTGCAGCAGATCTTTGGGGCGATCGTACTAAAAATACGGCAACCGGTATGCTAGTACGTTTTAATAAAGGCTTTGAGTCTCCACCGCATATTCACAATATTACCTATCGCGGTATTGTGATTGAAGGTGCTATGCACAATGATGACCCAAGCGCGGAAAAAATGTGGATGCCAGCTGTTTCTTTTTGGACTCAACCTGCTGGCGAAAATCACACCACCGCAGCTAACGGCAGCACAAACTTAATTTATTTAGAAATAGATTCGGGCCCTTACCTAGTACAACCTTCGAGTAAACATTTCGATAATGGTGAACGTCCGCTAAATCTGCACAAAAACAACTTGGTATGGCTTAACGATGGCGAGCTGCACGACATAAATGCAACAGGCGTTTCGTCAACGTACTTGTGGGGCAACACCGCCGATATGAACGGCTCAATGGTAAAGTTACCTGCTGGCTTTAAAGGCACTATTGGCACGCAAGCCAGCGAATTTCGCGCTGTGGTTATAGCTGGGGAAGTAGATTATCAATCTGTGGAGGTAACATCACCGGTATCGTTAAATGCGGGAAGCTATGTAGAATCTACTGGTATTTTTAACCATCAGCTCGTGAATAAAAGTCAGCAAGAGACGATTATTTATATTCGTACCAATAGTGCATATCGGGTTTTCGAGTAACCGCTATGAGTGGGTTAGACCTTTGGCTTTAAGGGAGTAATTCACTCGCTCAATTTTTTGGTTGCTCAATTATGGTTAATAAGTGTTGTAAAGTGCAGCAACTTGTTTACTGCTGGTTTGTTTATGTACAAAAAAAACTCATCATCAAGTTGAAACAGGATTGTTAAATGAAAACATTTTCATTGGTTTTTTTCAATATATTCCTTATTAGTCAACAAGTTGAATATCTTCATTAGTGGTTGACGAGTACATTGTAAATTTGTAATAGTATAACAATACTTTATACTTTATTTTTACTTTCCTCTTGGCCAATCTCGGAGCACACTAATGAGAAAGTTTCTGAGAATAGCCAGCGTTAGCTTAGTTTCTTTTACACCCGCAGCCCTAGCCCAAAGTACGCCTTCAGAGTTTGCCGAGTTAAGTTTCCAAGCCTTGCTTGATATTGATATAAACGAAAGTGACAGTGAACAATCTTCGCCTAATAAGTGGAGTTTCGCTGTACAACTAAAAGCCGCAGAGTTTGATGGTTATAAAGTCAATGATAGCGACGTGAGCCTTGATGATGTGTTGTTCTCTTTTGGACAAGAAGCGCGCACTTCAAGTAACTTCCCTGTTGTGCCGACGGTTATCAAGCAACACGCTAAAATTGTGCAACTAGGTTACCAAGTAAATGAACGCCTAAAGCTCGGTATTCAAGCTCCTTTTATTCACCAACAAACTGATCATATTAGTGTGGTACCAGGTTACGAGCATTTTGTTATTTCGTCTTCAGGTTTGGGCGATATCGCGCTTTCAGCAAGTTATGCACTTGAAGACAATAGTGAGTTCAGTTGGTGGGTTACTGCAGGGCTTAGCCTGCCAACCGGCTCAATTGATGAGCAAGGCGATACGCCTAGAGATCCGGGTGATCAACAACTCCCCTACACCATGCAATTAGGCTCAGGAACCTACGATTTTCCTATTGAAGTAAGCTATCAAAATAAAGGGGAACACGCGTTTACCGTTACCCTATCAGCCATGCTTCGTACAGGTACTAACGATAGAAACTATCGCTTAGGAAACAACTATAAACTCAGTGGTAAATACAACTTCCCACTTTCTCAAAGTACGGCATTGTTCACTGGTGCAGCATTTGGCTATTCAGAATCTATTCACGGACAGGACGATGAAATTACCATAGGTGGCAATTACTCGTATCCTGCCAGCATTACTAACCCTAATTTATACGGCGGAAAAAGAGTCAATATAATCGGGGGAATTTCGTTTATTCCCATTCACTGGTTAAAAGTGGTCGCTGATATCAGTAAGCCTGTATATCAAAACCTAAATGGCCCTCAACCCCAAGAATTGTGGCGCGCAGGCCTTCAGTTCTCCATGTTGTATTAAACGTTGTACATGCGTTCATTATTCATTGCTGTCGCTCTGACTTTAGCCGTCAGTCACTCGGCTTATGCCGACTTAAAAAAACTCGACAAAGTTAAAGCGGCTTACATGTTTAACTTCACAAAGTTTATGACATGGAGCAGTATTAATTCTGACTCGGTCAATTTTTGTGTGCAGAATGATGAAGCATTTCAGCAGTTTTTAACCCAGCTAGTTGAAAGCCGCCCCACAAGCAGCGGTACGTCCATCCGCATCGTTATGTTAGACGGAAAGCAAAGCTGCACCTTTGCCTATCTCATCGAAAATGATGACAGCCTGGTAAACCTTGCCACTTCAACCATCATTATTAGTGATTTACCCAATCTTATTGATCGCCCAGCGGTATTTACGTTTTATGAAGAAAACAATCGGCTAAGGTTTGAAATTGATTTTGCAGAGGCTGAACGTCTTGAGTTAACGATTAGCTCGGAATTGTTGAAGGTAGCGAAAATAAAATGATATTTCGTTCTACGTCGTTTTTTACCAAACAATTGTTTGCCGTCCTCTCGGTTAACTTCTTATCTCTGTGTCTGGTTGCGGGTTTGCTTTATTCAAATTTCGTTGATGATCACAAAACTAACTTGGTGAATGTGCTTAGCAGCCAGTCTACATTATTGGCGTCGGCCAGCCGCTCTTCGGTACTTTTCAATGATGCTCAGTCTACCCAAGATTTACTGTTTGCAGCATCGCAGTTACAAGCGACATTGACCGCAAAGATATACGATGCCGAGTTTAATTTATTTGCCGAGTATGCCAGAGACGGTGTCTTAGACCTCACCTCCCCTAGGCAGCTTCCTCTAGGGGAAACATTTAAGGACGATGCGCTTTATTTTCTAGAGCCTATCGTTTTTGATAAAGAAATTATTGGCTACCTTTTGCTATCTGCCAGTACGTACTCGCTAGATACACAACAGCATCAGGCAATGATGGCGGTAATAGGTGTATTGTTGTTAAGTATGCTGCTTTCATACTTACTTAATTTTCGTTTACAGAAACTATTTACCAGCCCCATCGATAAACTGATTTCACTGATTAGAAAAGTAGCAACATCCCGTGAATATCATACTCGCCTGCCAGAAGTACGTAACGACGAATTAGGCGAGTTATTTTCCGGCGTCAACGATATTCTGGCAACCGTTGAAAATCACCAAGAGCAGCTAAAGGCACATAATACTGAGCTTGAGAGCTTGGTAGAACTTCGGACTCGCCAGCTCTACCAACGCGCTAATTATGATGCGTTAACACACTTACCCAATCGCCACCTTTTTTTAGATCAGTTGGAGCTTGCGGTAAGCAAAGCCAATAAGTATGGCAGCCCACTGGCCGTCATGTTCCTAGATTTAGACCGCTTTAAACTTATTAACGACAGTTTGGGTCATGATATTGGCGATAAAGTGCTTATTGAAGTTTCAAAAAAACTAACCGAAATCGTGACGCAACAAGACAGTGTGTCTAGATGGGGTGGCGATGAATTTGTGGTTATGGTTGAAGAAACTCATTCTAAAGATGATTTAGCGTACCTTGCTAATGAAATCATCACCAGCTTGAGTGAACCCATGCAATTAGAGGGGCATCAACTTCACATTTCTACCAGCATTGGTATTGCGATATATGAAACCAAGAGTGAAAACGGCATATCGCTGTTAAAGCATGCCGATACCAGCATGTACCACGCTAAAGAAAATGGGCCTGGTCAGTTCTGCTTTTTTAACAACGGCATGTTAGAAAATTCACTGAACCGACTGTCCGTGGAAGGGCAATTACGACAAGCGTTAAAACTTGAAGATGCTTTTCATATGGTTTATCAGCCTCAAATTTGTGCCTACACAGGCCGCGTTCAAGGTATGGAAGCGTTAATACGTTGGCAAAATAGCGATGGTAACTATATTCCTCCTTCAGACTTTATTCCTATTGCTGAGGAAGCTGGCATTATCAATTCTCTCAGTACATGGATATTAAACCGAGTAAGCACTCAGATGAATCAATGGCGCGCACAAGGTGTTCCTTTAGTGCCCGTTGCGATCAACTTACCGGCTTGTTTTATTACTCAATTAGATTGCGCCGAGCAAATTGCGGATATTATGGCGTTTAATCAAATCCCCCCTGAGCTTATTGAAGTTGAGCTCACTGAAAACACGTTTATAAGTTCTACGGAATTTGCCTTAACGTCACTGAAAAAGTTAAAAAAATTAGGCTTTAAAGTCTCTATTGATGACTTTGGTACAGGCTATTCTTGCCTAAGTTACATTTCCACCTTACCTATTGATAAGTTGAAAATTGATGGCAGTTTTGTTCAAAAACTCGGGAAGTCTAAATCTAACGATGGCATTGTGAGCGCAATTGTCATGTTGGCCAAAGGGCTTAACCTAGCCACGGTGGGCGAGTGTGTGGAAACAGAAGACCAACTTGTGCGACTGCGTGAAATGGGCTGCGACGTGATACAAGGCTATTATTGCCACCCTCCTCTACAGGTTGATGCGGCAGCCACATTGATGTTGGAAACTATCGAAAGCTAAAGTTTTCCAATAAACCATCTAACGGTAAGCCCTACCGCTAGCGTAATTACCACACTCGTTAATGTACCCAGCAATACATATTCCGTTAGCTTTTTGTCTTCGCTTTTCGTCAAATCACCAAACCGAAAAATTGATTTAGCGGCAAGGAGAAAGCCTATTGCTGCAAATTGATTTATCAGTACAAAAGTAAGAATAAGCAAACGCTCTAAATAACCAATTCGCTGCCCGGCCATAGCAAGCGTATTTTGTATGGGAAGCTGTACTAATGTGCTGGTTGTTTTTGGTTTAGCATGCTCATCAAGCTCTTTACTCCATGGCGACAGGAGTTGTTTTATAAAAATAGACGTGGGTTTTAAAATAATTAAGTACGCCAAGAGTATGGCCAGATGCTGATGACTAATCAGTAATATTTGCTTAAATAATATTTCTACCTGAGCAGTAAGTATTGCCCATAAAATAACGATAACGCCAATGTGTGCGGCTTGATCGATTGCAAACGCTAAGGTTGTGGTTCCCGCGTAAGACTTTACTGCATCTATAACAAAATGGCTTATTAATACCCCGCCAGCCACCATCAAAAGTGCGGTAAAGTTGATATCTACCATACCCGACTCTTTTGTTGTAAGTACCGTTATGGCCGACATCGCCAGCAAGGCGACAAGAGCCAAGACCCCATGCAATAAAGCGTGAAGGTATAATGCAGTGGATTGAAGATGTTTAGTGTTTCGGCTTTCCACCCAGTGAGTTGGCTGAAAATAGAAGTCTCCGAGTAAATGGGCAACCAATAGCCCTATTACTATGCTAAGTTGCTCCATGCTTACTGCTCCGTTTCCACTTCTGTTGCCATGTAATCTAAATAATTATTAACGAGGTGATATTGACTGGCATTTAAAATACGAGTGATGTTACTGCGGTTTTTCCCCAGCGTATTCGCTATATTCTCATGGCCTTTATCTTCTGCTTTAATATAGGCTAGTAACGTTTCTGACTGTGTTTGCGTTAAGGAAGTAATATGGCTATCAACAAACGCCGTCAACAAGCTTGCGTGTTTATTGAAAGCTTCGTTGTCGCTAGAAAAGGCAAGGTATTGTGACTTCAAACTATCAAGCGTCCTACCCGAACGAACGAAGGCATCACCATTTCCGGTTTTCACTTTCCCATCAGTAAAACTCACTTTACCAACACCTACGCTAATACGTACATCGGTGGCGGGCGTACAGGCTTTTAATGCTAATCGGATGCAAATGGCCACCAGCATGGCACTTTCAGACTCTGGAATAACAACCTGGAAAGCATCTCCACGAAAGACGTCGTATTGCCCGTTGTAAATTGCCGATTGTTCTTTGAGTTCATTGGTTAGCACCTCTAACACATGAGCTAAATCGGTATTACTTAACTGCTGGGAGTTTGCGATATCACCAGTTATTACCGCTTGCCGCTTGTTTTTATTATCCATACTTACCCTTCGAATAACAGCGGCCTGGTTGAATAATCGACCAACTCGCCCCGTTTTTACCTAACTCGCATTATAGTTACACTTTAGATTGCCTGTATTTTTATACAGATGCAACATTACCCCTACAGTAGTTTCATTCGCCATCCAGTTACCATAAACAATCACATCACCCAAAGTTACCATAATTAATCACATAATTCAAAGTTACTATAAACGGTAACAAACTGGCGAAAGGGTATAGGCTGCAGAGGCCCGAAGCACTATTCAAGCGTACACAGTGTCATTAGTTGTACAAACTTCGTAACTAAAAGATTAAGAATTACTGGGCTCTATTGTGATTTTTGAAGCAGGCGATGCTGCTAAACTGGTGCTTGCGTTTTAGCGCAGCGTTGTTTCCTGGGCGTCCCAAACTTCGACGCGATTACGTCCTAACGATTTGGCCAAATAAAGAGCAGCATCGGCTCGTTGTATCAATTCGGTAGGGCTTATGGGGTGATTAAATGACATTGTAGAAACCCCTAAGCTTATTGTGAGTTTACTATTGTACATTGATTGCTTAAACACAATAGCCGCGTGTTCGATATTATTGCGAATACGCTCGGCCACTTTTAACGCTGAACTCATGTCAGTAAAAGGCATAATGACAGCAAATTCTTCCCCACCATACCTTGCCACCACATCATCGCTGCCAATGCAGGTTTTCTTTAATATTTCTGCAACTTGTATGAGAACGTTATCGCCTGCTACATGCCCATAGCAGTCGTTGTAAATTTTGAAGTGATCGACATCAATCAACAACAAGCTTAGCGGCGTTTTACGCCGAATGTTTCTTTGTATATCGCTTTGTAAGGTATCGTCAAACAGTCTTCTGTTCGCTATACCGGTTAAACCATCTATATTAGCGAGTTTTGCTAACTTAAGGTTGGCCTCAATAAGCTGTTGCTTTGCTTCTTGCAGTGCCCGTTCGTTATGCGCGTTTTGTAATGTGTTAGCCAACATCTGGGCAATACGCTGCAAATACTTAACATCATAATCACGCCACGTGTATGGGCTGCCAGTGATATCACAACCAATAAAGCCAAAAATCCCATCATCTAATTCAATCTTGGCACAAAGAATTGAGCAAATGCGCTCTCGTTCAAACTCCTCTTTTTCTCCTGCAGCGTCATCTGGTAAATAGGCCACATTATTTACTTTGAAAAGACCTTCTTGCTTAATCTTTCTATTAAAATAAGGCATGGATTCCATGGGTAAGGCTTGCAGATCGTTTTTATAGGGTGTTACTCCAGCGGCTACCCATTCGTGGGTATTACAGGCAAATTTTGTGTCATCATAAAATTCAAATAAATAGCAACGGTCAAGGTCGCAGAATTCACCGAATGCACCCAAAATATTCTCGATAAGACTATCGATTTTGTCACTGGTAGTGTTAATCAGTTGCGAAGAAAGAGTTGAAAGTAGCCCATTAAACGTGATGTGTTTACCCACAGGTGAAGACTCTTCTGGCGCGATGAATAAATTGTTTTGAACCGCCTTCGCGTTAATAACCACTAAGCTAACGTTATCAACACTAATAACGGCACTTTCTATAAAAAATTGGATCCCTCTTTCATAAGACTGTATGCGAACCCACTGACAAAGGTGCAGTGTTTCCTCTGCCATGGCAAAGGGGTGATAACTGCCTGACAGCTCATCTTTAGTAATAGGATCGAAAAAACGTAAGCTGTCTAAGAACGCATCAGATACACATGACTCACCGAACTGACGCGCAAATGCAATGCTTACGTCAAACTCTGTTTCTCCAAGGCGTTTGAACAGTAAACATGTAGGGAGTTGACGTAATAAGGCTATGCCCTCAACTGGCTTCACGTATAACCCTTATGGAAAGTTTAGTAATTAGCTATTACTTTAGTACAAATTGGCAAAACACGCTTTTAGTGAATGCGCGTGCGTATAAGAATTTTTGCAGTAAACCAATACAAATAACACTCGTAGTAAATGACAGCAGCTATGTTCCACGATAGTTGCTTTCCTTTGGATGTTAGGTAACTTATGGACGGGTCAATATGAATGAATCAATAAGTGGGCTGTTAGATCAATTAGTTGATGGAGATGGTGGCGAAAAACAAAGCGCAGGAGATATTATTGCTCGCTTTGAGGATAGAGGGTTTGGCCCACTATTGCTCATACCGTCGTTAATTGCACTGCTGCCAACCGGCGCTATCCCTGGCGTACCTTCTTTATGCGGTATCACCCTTTTTTTAATCTGTATACAAGTTGCATTAGGAAGAAGTACCCCGTGGTTACCAAACAAAATTACCCAGCAAGAAATAAAACAAGACAAGCTTGAAAATGCTGTAGATAGAGCCAATCCTTACGTTAAAAAAACCGAAAAGCTGTTAAAACCACGCTTAACACTACTATCAGAATCGCCATGGAAAAATATGGTTGCGGGTTATTGTGCTGTAGCATCACTGTGTATGATACCCCTTGAAGTTGTCCCTTTCGCCGTTGCACTACCAGCTTTCGCGCTAACATTGACCGCTATCGGCATGACCAACCGAGACGGGGTATTTATTGGCTTAGGGATGATAATTCAGTTGGGCACCGTTTATATAACCCTCAAGATTTCTGGCTTATTGTAAAGGTAGCAACGTCAAATTTTAACGATTAAACGGCATTTTTAGTAATGCTATTATGCCTGCATTATCGTTTGTTGCAGGGTAGTCTTTTTGGCCTATGGCAATATCTTCATCAGGCTTGGTTGCACGGCTTTTAAAACTGCCAAATAGTTTGTCCCACCACGATACGCTGAAGCCAAAATTGGAATTAGACTCTGCTTTTAGCTGGCTATGGTGAATGCGATGCAGCCGCTGGGTAATGAAAACCTTGCCTATTCTGTCATCCCACTTCTGAGTCAGTCGAATATTTGCATGGTTAAATAAGGCAAACCCGTTCAAACCCACTTCGAAAATAACAATTGCAATAGCAGGTATTCCAAAGGTGGTAACCACCGCCGCTTTAATGAATAAGCTCAACACGATTTCGATAGGATGGAAGCGAAGCCCTGTGGTGGTATCGACGTGACTGTCCGCGTGGTGCATTTTATGAATACGCCATAACAGTGGAATTTTATGAAACAGCCTATGCTGCCAATAAATCACCATGTCTAATAGTAATACACAAAGGGCGATAGCAACCCAATGGTTCATATTCACGTTGTTGAACACACCTATGCCCGCGTTATCTCCCCATAGTGCTACCCCCACTAAACTGGCAGGCAGTACCACTTTTGAACACAGCGCACCTAATACCACCATACTCAAGTTACCTTTCCACCGGCTGGCGCGCCCCAATACCGATTGCCTCGCTGGCAACCATGCTTCTAGCACCGCCATTATCGCGAATATGCCTAAAAATAGACTAACTCGAACAAATACAGTGTTATCCACTATGACTTCTCTTTTTCTTTGTTACTACAGTAGTCATCAATACCTTCTACGGCTTTAAGCGTAGTGAAACCACTGTAAACTCGGGTGATGATGGTAATGCCACACGCGGACGCGAAAACATAAGCCAACACCGGAAAATACGCCGGCCATATACAAAATGCTAAAAACAAGAGTATGGTTTCGGTGCCTTCGGTAAGCCCCTGCATGTAATAGAAGCTCTTATTCTTAAACTGCGGTTTTTCAATATTAAATTTTTCAGCTGCTACGGCGAAAGCCAAAAAACTACTGCCGGTTCCTACAAACGCGGCCATTAGCACTAACGCAGGTACGCCCCATTCAATAGGATTTGCAACACCAAAAGCTAACGGCACTGCTGCGTAAAATAAAAAGTCTAAACAAATATCTAAAAAGCCACCTGCACTACTGCTACTTTGCTGAAAGCGAGCAAGTTCGCCATCTATACCGTCGAATACCCTATTTGCAACAATGCATATAAAAGCCAATACCCACCACCCATTGATAATGGCAGGAACCGCCAACATACCAATAACAAAACCCGCCAAGGTAACTTGATTCGGAGTAACGCAGGCTTTGCTAAGCGCCACTATCATAGGCCTTAACAGCGGCTTTATATAAGGCGTAACTTTAGCATCTAACATGTTTCTATCTCTATTAAGTGCCCTTGGGCAGCTTCTACGTCTTCACTGTCGTGAGTAACTAATAAGGTTGGTAGGCCACGCACTTTGAGTTGCCCGAATACCCAGGTTCGCATTTGAGTTTTGGTGGCAGCATCTAACTTACTAAATGGCTCATCGAGCAACACCACACTCGGTGCCGCAGCCAAAGTTCGTAACAAAGCGATACGCGCTTGTTGCCCGCCTGATAAGGTCTGTACGGGTCTGTGTTGTAAATCGTTAAGCCCTACTTCGGCTAACATTTCACTAACCCGTTGCTCGCGCTGCGCTCTATTAAGCGCACTAGAAGGCAATGCAAACACAATATTTTGCCCAACAGTCATGTGTTCAAAAAGCAAAGGATCTTGGTATAGCACACCCACCCCACGTTTGTGAGCTGGCATGTCATCAATGCACCTATCATTAATGTATATACTTCCTGTCATGGAAAAAGGCGCAGTTAACTGCCCGGCAATCGCGTTTAATAAGGTCGATTTGCCAGAGCCGCTTGGCCCCATGATAGACAGCACTTCGCCAGGGTTGATTACTTCATCGAGTGAAAGCAAGGTATCTGTGTATCGAAACAAACTCACCTTATCTAACTTCAAGGTCATAATTTCGATTTCCTTGTTTGCAGAAGCGTGTAGCGCCCCATGGGGTTAAAACAAATTGTGGGCAGCCACCACGCCAATACAAAGCCTAATAGGGGCATTAGCATTTGTACTATCACATACACCGCAGTTAACCGAGCACTACTGCCCGATGCTGCTGCCACCGCTTCTGTGGTAACGGTAGCAATACGTCCACCGGTACTCAGTAAGGTGGGCAAATACTGGCTAAAACTAATGGCAAGCCCTAATGCAAAAGCCACCAGCATAGGGGCAAACAATAAGGGTAATTTTATTTTCAAAAATACCTGCCATGGTGATTTACCCATACCGTAGGCAACTTGAATATATCTAGGGTCGAACTTACGATAGGCCACAGCCAAAGAAATAAATACATAAGGCAGCACATATACAAGATGGCTAATGAATAAATGAAACCACACTGCCTCGTTAAAATAAGCTAATTGAAACCACACTAAGCCATATAGGAACGCCACGCCTGGCACTAGCAGTGGTAAAAACAAAGTAAGTGACAGCAACGCTCCTGCCCCCCCATTAAAGAAAGGCGAGGGTTTGCTTTTAGGCCCGTTATTCCCACTAAAGGTTTCTGCCTCTAACGCTAAGGTTGCGACTATTACCGAAAAGCCGCTCACTAACACAGCAAGTAATACGGTATTGTTAAAAGGTTCGGCCAGCGCAGCTAGCGTGGTTTGCCAATGCAGCAAGGTTAGCCCTTTTGGTAAAACCGCAGGAAATTGCCAAAAGGTGGCAAAAGACCAGAGTAATGTGCTGATGATTATCGATACTATCAGTAGGGTATATAAAGCCACTACGCCGTAGGCGACTATATCGCTAAGAGTTTTCCCTGTATGACGATGCCCATTTGAATAGAAGCGAATCTGTGCATGCTTTGCTACTTTTTCACCCATAATCCATACACTGATAGCGGCTAGGGTTACAGCTACTTGTAGCAGTGCAGCAGCCGACGCCCGAAAGCGCATCGACAAATCGACATGATTGAACCATTGCACTACCGCCACGGCTAGCGTGGGTGGGTTATTGGGCCCTAACAACAAGGGTATTTCTACATTTGCCGTGGCGTATGCTAGTACCGCCAATATAGGTAAACGAACTTGGGGATACACAATGGGGAAAATAACCTTAAAGAACAGGGTTACCGGCGAGTAGCCTAGCGCCGTCGCGCTATTAAAATAACCATCGAACTTACGTTTAACGTGTGGCTGCGACATCACACTTACTGCCATTAAAAACACAAACGGTAGTTCTTTAAGTGCCAACGCAATAATAATAGATATACCGTAACTGTCGTACGGAAATGCCCACGTCGGCGGCAATAGTACACTGGCGCCACCTACACTTGTTGCTTCACTTAACCCTATACTACTAAGTATGTTACTCACATTTGTAACAATGCTCGAAAAGAAGCCTGAAGGTGAAAGCACAAACAACAGCGCAATGGCCGCAGCCGCATGGGGCAAGACTAATAGCGGACTTAGCCAAGTTTGTAGCTTATTTAAATAGGATGACCGGTAAAACACCGCTAATAGCAAAAAGGCACTCGCAACGGAAATTATAGTGGCTAATAAGCCGGTGAAAAACGATAACAATGCCATTTTACCCATACCATCTATGGCAAATAACTGAGCAAACACACTTAAGGTAAAATGATGAGCATCCAGTGCCGGAAAGTAACCAAAGGCAGGTAACACCACACCAACTAGCCCCGCCAGTACCGGTAGGCTTAACAGCAAAGTAAGTAACGCACGCACGCTGAGCGTTAGACGTTGGAAAAGCGTCATGTTGCGAAGCCAATGAGTTCGTGAAAGCATCGACATTAGAACCGCTCACCATAACGTGCAAACCACGCTCGACGTATTGCATCTGTCCAACTGCTATGGGGTTCAGCAAAAAGTGGCACTGTATTTTCTTTATTTAGCGCAGAAGCATGGTGCGATGTAGATTTAAACAACGCTTTATCGTTGGCAGAAAGCAGTGAGAAGTCGAGTACTGAATCATCACCCCACACTGTTAATTGCTGCTTTTTCGCTTGAGCCTGAGGAGATAATAAAAAATTCACCACTTGCTTAGCGGCAGCGACATTTTCGGTGTTATAGGTAATGCCGATAAAATGCACGTTCGCTAAGCTGCCGTCTTGCATCGCGTAGGTGCGGATGTTTTTAGGTAAATCAAACCGGTTGACCGCACTCGGTATTTCGGCGGCGGTAAACGAAAATGCCAACAGTAATTCGCTAGCTCCCATTAAACGTTGAAGTTGCGAAGCTTGTCGCACCATATAGTCCCCTTGTTTATACATAAGAGGGTGCAATGTATCTAAGTATTTAAAAAGCGCCGGGGTGACTTTCGCCAGTGCAGTGTCGGTTACCGGCTGATACAGCAAATATTGATGTTCTTCATTTAACGCTATAGCCGCATATTTTAAAAAGCTTATGCCTAAATAATCGTTCGGTAATGGGTAGGTAAATCGACCTGGATATTGTTTGGCGAAGGTAAGTAATTCGTGAACGTTCAGCGGGGGCTTTTCTACAAAATGATTATTATAATAAAACACCATAGATGCCTTTCCCCACGGTGCCTCTTGCCCCTCGGTAGCTATGCCAAAATCTGTGATCATGGCAGGGTTTCGAGCCGGATTCGTGAGTGCAAAATTAGGAATGCTGTCTGCCCAGTCTTTTAATAATAAATCGTGGCGTTTCATGGCAGCAAAATTTTCGCCATTAATCCAAATTAAGTTCACGCTGCCTTGGTTGTTGTTACCCGCCGCTTTTTCAGCAAGTACCCGAGATACCGCATCGCTGGTATCGGCTAGTTTCACATGGTTCAAGGTAATATTGTATTGGTTACTTACTTGCTGGCCAACCCACTGAATATACCCATTCACTTGGGCACTGCCGCCCCACGCATGAAACTGCACTGTAGGCGAATCGCCTAGCTTTTGATTAGAAGCTGGTGATTGATTTTGAGGCTGGTCTTTTAGTCGAGTGCTTGTTTGAACCTCAGGGTTTATTTGACCTAGCGATTGTGCAGCCTCCGATCCATAAGCTAACGCCGTTGCAAGCATGGCGACGGCTATTGCGGTAAATACGGTTTTTAAGAGGCCTGTCACTTGAACTGCTACATGAATAACTGATTGTACATTTACAGTCGATCTTGGTTTTACAGTTAAGGTAGTAAATAGGCACAGTGGCGTTAGACGAAACAAACTGCCTAACGCCGCTAAGATTAAATTACTCTTGGTCATTCAATGCCCAGTTGTAATCCAAAAACTCAATTTCGCTATTACCAGACATAATCGCTTTTATGTCATCGTTATCAAGTGACTTACCATCGTTGAATGATAATGCACTGCCATAATGAGCAAGAAACCCATTGAGGCTTGATGAATCACGCCATTTCATTTCGAAGTCTTCTTTATACCAACTGAAAATTTTCGAAATGTGTAGCGTATTCCCATCGTAATAGTTGCGGCTATTGTCAGATAAAAAACGAACAGTTTGCTGTTCTAATTGTTCATCTAACTTAGCGCCCACATAGGCTTCTTCACGCAATGCAGGGCAACCAATACTGGCGCAGTTTACCGCAAAGTGAATTCGAGGTTCTTTATACACACCCTTTTCACGAATAAGCCCGTGTTCTATATCATCAAGGCTACGTTTTTTACCCAGTAACACAGCAAACTCTTGTTTCCACGGTGACGAAAAGAAACCGCCGATATCACGAATAGAGGTTAAGTCTGGGTAACGGGTTAATATTAAATCGATGGTATACGCATTGTACGCATTAATTAAAAACGCTAACTGCGTGTTTTTATCCCACCGATCAAACGTATCTTGTGACACGGTTGATAAGCTTTTCAAATAAGCAGCAAGTTCAGTTTGCGACGATTTAAAGCCCGCATAATTAACCTGTGTGCTGGTGCCTTTTGAGCTTATACCTTGCGAGGCCGCGTCTCCATCAGCACTGGTAACAGGGTTAATAGGCATAACGTATTTAGCTAGCATTGCTGAAAAGGGTTGGTGTAGAGAAGCTTCAGCGTGAGCTACCACTGGCATAACCAATAGTAACGCACCCATTACAGATGAAACTAACCTTGACGCTAAGGTTGACTCTAGCGCTTGTTTTTTTAGCTTTATCGCATTCAAAGAAAACATAATATTTACTCGCCCATTAACCACGACGCCAAGTGTGGAATTTTTCCACGTAGCTTAGTAATTTTTCTGGCTTATTAGCACGCTTCCAAGTACCTGCGGTGTTTTTAGCGCCTTCGGCCCACGTAGGGTACGCGTGAATAGTGCCGAGTAACTTGTTTAAGCCCAAATCGTGTTTCATGGCTAATACAAATTCCGCAAGCAAATCACCAGCGTGTTCAGAAACAATGGTTACCCCTAAAATTTTGTCTTTGCCCGGCGGAGTAAGTACTTTAATGAAACCTTTAATTGCGCTCTCAGCGATGGCTCTATCAAGTTCTTCAAACTCGTAGCGAGTTACTTCAACTTCAATACCCTGCTCTGCTGCATCGTTTTCATTAAGACCCACTCGTGCCACTTCAGGGTCGATGAATGTTGTCCACGGAATAACACGGTAATCAACTTTGAATTTTTTGAAGGTACCAAATAAAGCGTTCACCGCGGCATACCACGCATGATGTGCAGCAACATGGGTAAACTGATACGGCCCTACTACATCGCCCGCCGCAAAAATATTTGGCATCAAGGTTTGTAAGTATTCATCGGTCTCGATTGTGCGATCAAACTGAATGCCTAACTCCTCTAAACCGAAGCCGTTAAGACGTGCTTTACGCCCTACCGCCACTATGACTTCATCGTATTCAATAGCGCTTTCTTTGCCGTCTTTGGCGACCACAAGAGTTTTACCGCCGTCTTTATTTTCAAAACGAAGGGCGTCGTGGCTGGTTAATACGTTCACGCCACTATCACGAAGTACGGCTTCTGAAAATTCAGCCACTTCCTTGTCTTCTCGGCCCATAAGGTGCGGTGCACGTTCAACTTGAGTGACTTCACTGCCCAAGCGCGCAAAGGCTTGTGCTAGTTCGCAGCCAATTGGACCGCCACCTAATACAATCATTCGTTTTGGCGTTTCTTCTAGCTCAGCAAAACGGCTCCACAAAGTATCAGATGTAACATAGCCGCTCTCTTCAATACCTGGCAATGGTGGTACAAACGGGCTCGCGCCTGTTGCCACTACAATGCTTTTGGTAGTTAGGGTTTGCATGCCGCCGTCGTTTTGCTTAATTTGTACCGTCCAAGGGTCGATAATTTTTGCGTAGCCTTTTACCACATCTACCCCTAAACCCGTATAGCGTTCTACGCTGTCTACTGGTGCAATAGTGGCAATAACGTTATGAACGCGTTGCATCACCGTTTTAAAAGACATGGTAGGTTCAACACCGTGCAAACCGTAATTTTCAGCATTACGCATCTGGTTGGCTACTTTGGCAGTTTTGATGAGGGCTTTACTTGGTACGCAACCGTAGTTCAAACAGTCACCGCCCATTTCACCGGCTTCCACTAGCGTTACTTTTGCTTTTACCGCTGCAGCGATATAACTGGTGACTAAGCCACCCGCGCCAGCACCAATAACAATAAGGTTTCTGTCAAATTTAGCGGGTTTTTTATAGCCTTTGTAAACGCGGCGACGTTCAACAAATGCCACAATGGCCTTAGCAATCCACGGGAATATACCGAGTAATACAAACGATAAAATAAGCCCTGGCGATACAATACCCGACAGGCTGTCTATCTGCGCAAGCTGTGTACCAGCATTCACGTAAACCACGGTGCCAGCCAACATACCGACTTGGCTTACCCAGTAGAATGTCCATGTTTTAATGGATGTTAATCCCATTAATAGATTAATCAGGAAGAACGGGAATACGGGCACTAAGCGTAATGTGAACAAGTAGAACGCGCCTTGTTTTTCAACGCCTTCATCAATCTTTTTAAGCTTTTCGCCAAAACGCTTTCTTACCGTATCGCGCAGAATAAAGCGTGCCACTAAAAAGGCTACAGTAGCCCCTACGCTTGAAGCAAAAGACACAATAATAAAGCCTTGCACCAGCCCAAATAAAGCACCTGCAGCTAAGGTAAGAATGGCCGCGCCAGGCAACGACAAAGCCGTTACTGCCACGTAAATAGCGAAGAAAACACCAATACTTACAAGTGGGTTTTCTTCAATTTGTTGTGTGAAGGTATCTAATGAGCCTTTCAAACCTTCAAGGGTAAGATAGGTATTTAAATCAAAGTAAAAAAAGCCAATGACGGCAGCCACCAATACGGCGACAAGAGCAATTTTCTTAAACATAGTTTATCCTTTAATTGCGCTTAAAACGCGTATTGCATAGTGAATTGAACGTGACGCGGCGTGTTCGGCATCGCTAAGGTAGCGCCAAAGTAGCCCCCCTCAAACACAGGTTGCCAGTTCTCTTCATCGGTAATATTAATTACATCGACACGAAGGCGCATATCATCAGTAATTTGATAATCCGCGTTCACGTCAATATTGATTTGATCTCGTATAAATACGGTTTGTAGAAAGTCGAGTGGAAACGACTTTGTATACAACGCCGAGGCACCAACTTGTAAATCATCGGTAAGTTGCCAGCCCGCATTTAAAGAAACTATCTGTGACGGTATACCTTGCACTAATGAGTCAGATGGAGCAAAAGCCGCAAAAGAAGGCGAACCGACACCATTTCCGTCAATGATATCAGGTCGGCTATCGTCAAAAGCATCGGCGACTTGCGCGGTATCTTGGAAAGATGCTGAATCATCGAAGCGTGCATCTAAGTAACTGTATGCCGCATTTACCCAAATATCTTGCCCTTGGTAGAATACTTGTAGCTCTGCGCCTTTTGTTTTCACGCCACTGTTACTGCCATCACGGTTACGTAAGCTACGAGTCTGATCAAACACTGATACCTCACCATACCAATGACTATCAGGAGAATACTTTAGCCCTACTTCATAAAGGGTATTTTCAGTGGCAAAGTTTAGCGGGTTTATTTCGTTGGCACTGGTAAGTGTGGTGCCACCTGCCATGCTATTGGATGTGGCATCATTTTCTGACCACGCCACATAAGCATTGAGTGATTTCGTTAGCTTATACACCGCACTTAGTTGAACGCTTTCAAGTATATCGTTATAAGTGTCAGAAGCCGCAACGACACCTTCAGGAGCAAGGGGATCTCGCGCTTCTACATCGTAATAGTCGAGCCTAACGCCGGCTATGGTTGAAAACGATTCTGTCCATTGAGAGCGCTGCTGAACCGCTAAGCCAGTTTGCAGAGTGGTTGAATCGGTGGTATCAGATAAATTGTAATCCCCTGCACCATCGCCATCTACATCGTACTGTCCACCAGGTGAAACAAATAAACCGGGGCGAAGCTCAACCAAGCGGGCTTTTTGTGCATCGGTTAACGGAATTACTCGATTGCTTAATGGGCCAGTTAAATCTACTGGGCTGTCAGCTTCAGTCGTAAACTGGCTGTATCCTAAAACATCGTTGTAACGCAGTGCAAAACCGAATGTGGTAGTTTGCTTATCGTTCCAAACCACATCTAATTCAGTGCGATTCTCGAATGCATCAGCACCATCAATAATCTCTACAAAACTATTTTGTGCAATTTCTTCACGGGTAAGGTGCTGATAGTACGTCATGTTTCGTAGTACAAGGCTGTCTGAAAACTGATGAGTTAAGTTGCTTCGTAGAACGGTAGACTCAGCGCCATTAACATCATCAGGATGGGTATAAACTTGGCTGCGTGGAATAACCACTTCACCCGTAGGCGAAATAATAGCGCCAGCACCAGGTACGGTACTGCCATTCGCTTGTACACCTTGGCCTGTTATATAAAGGTTGTTATCAATTAAGTTTTGCGTGGGGCGATTAATACCTGCAATATCGGGGTACTCGGCATCATAATACTCTGCACTTATATCCCAAGTTGTAGCATTGCTTGGTGTGTATCTATACGCAATAAACAGGTTTTTGCTTTCTCGCGCTGCAAAATCAAAGAAGCTATCGTGATCTAACCATTCAGCGCTTACACGAATACCACTTTTGCCTTCTTCAATGGCAG
>Ga0115011_10000830_pt1 | contig 23341 bp, 19 predicted proteins | sample TroAtlMetagenome_2_FD_88705 | JGI IMG/M metagenome (GOLD analysis project Ga0115011, IMG submission 88705) | Marine eukaryotic phytoplankton communities from Atlantic Ocean - Tropical Atlantic ANT8 Metagenome | ecosystem: Environmental > Aquatic > Marine > Oceanic | place: Tropical Atlantic...
CTTGCATGTGTTAGGCACGCCGCCAGCGTTCGTTCTGAGCCAGGATCAAACTCTCCAGTTTGATTCTGTTCGCACCACGGGCGGACCCGTAGCGCTTCAAAGGTTTGTTTAGGCGCCTGCAATTTTATTTACAGACATTACTCGACTAGATTTTCAAAGAGCCCAGCGGCCGCGAGGCGGTAACGCTGCTTGCCCAGAAGATGTTTGGGCAACGGGCGCGGAAAGTACTGGAGTCGTAGACTTCGATCAATCTTTTTTATGATCAATCCGAAGTTTTTCTCGTATCGAAGGCGAGAACGTGGGCGGGCGCGGCAGAGGAACGACCGAGATCATCGGGGATGATCCGAAGATCCAGGGGTCCGACGCGTGGACGAAGGACGTGTAAGGTCAGGGGAGAATCGGTGGATCGGGCCCGAATCGCGTCGAGTAGATCGTCTCTCATGCCGATCCGTCGATCGTCTATGGCGGTGATGAGGTCCGTTGGACGCAGACCTGCTCGATCCGCCGGGCCGCCGGGGACGATGCGCACCGGGAGTACGCCCTGGGCGTCGTCTGGGAAGAGGGCGCGTAGCGCTGGCGTCTGCTCCCAGAGCTCCTCAAAGCCCGCACGCAAGGTCGCGACAGCCGGGGTTCGACGATGCCGAATTAGACGCCGGAGGGCGGTTAGGGGGGCCATATAGGCCAGTCCGGCCGGTGCTGTGCCGTCGTGGATCAGTCCCGACTGAATCCCGATGACCTGGCCCTTGGAATTCAACCAGGGACCACCGCTGGAGCCGATGGGAGATGGGCCGGAAACATGGAGTGCACGGACATAGTGGCCCCGATGAGGCTGGTATTCATAGCTCGGGCTCTCGCGCGCGAGCGCGCCGCGCATCAAAATGCCGTGGCGATAGAGGGGGCTGCCATAGAGGTAGACGTCGGCGCCGGGTACAGATTGCCGGGACGCCAAGGACAAGTGGGGATAGGGCCGAGGGCGCCGTGGGAGTTGCAAGAGGGCCAAATCGTGGCCGGGGTCGAGGGCAATGAGGGTGACACGGTGGCGGCCAAGGTGCCGCGCGTGTACTTCGAGACGGGTACCCGTAATCAAATGGGCGGCGGTTACGACGAGTCCGTCGCGGGACACGATTACCCCCGAGCCATCGAGATGACCGTCGACGAGGAGCTCGACGCCGGCCTGCGCTGCGTTTCGATACAGGCCGGCGGTAGGGGCTGCTGTGGTCATCGCCGGCCACATTAGGCTCGACAAAACGATCCAAGACAAAATGGACGCGGCGACTCTCATGTGCACCATACTACAATGTAGGTATATGTAGGGTCAACGGGTATACGCAAAAAAGTACTGAACAAACTTTCACCTTTTTGCTATGGTAGTGCCGTCGATTTTGCCCCTATTTGTCGTCTCAAATCGCGTGCTTCACGCCTTGGAGAAGGTTCATGAACCGTTCTGATCGTCTTTTTCGAATCGTCCAGATCATGCGCAATCGTCGATTCGTGACCGCCGAATATCTCGCAGAAACGCTGGATGTCTCTATGAGAACTATCTATCGGGACATTCGAGACATCGCGAAAGCCGGGGTCCCGATCCGCGGTGAGGCCGGCGTGGGCTATCAGTTAGAGCGCTCGGCGAGCCTCCCGCCCATGACCTTTACCGCAGAAGAAATCGAGGCGCTGGTCTTGGGTGCCCGAATGGCGGTGGCATGGAGTGACAGTGAGTTGGCAACGGCGGCGAGATCGGTCTTGGAAAAGATCGAGGGGATGGTCCCGGCTCCCCTCCGCGAGGTGCTCCTCAAGACGGCTCTCTTTGCACCCAGTGGGCCTTGGACGCACGCTCGTAAACTCAACCTCGACGTCATTCGGACCGCTGTTGGAGAAAGACGAAAGCTCGCCTTCGATTACGTCAACGCCGATGGCCAGACGTCTCGGCGCATCGTCCGCCCCTTGGGATTGTATTTTTGGGGGGCCAAATGGAGTTTGGCCGGCTGGTGCGAACTCCGGAAAGCATATCGAAGTTTCCGACCTGATCGCATGCAGGATCTCGAGGTGCTCTCCGAACGATTCGATGAAGAGAGCGTCGATCTCGATGCTTTCATGACCCAGCGCCGCATCGAGGATCAAGCCACGGGCTGGGCACGGGAACAAGAGTTCAAGGGAATGGTAGGCTGACCATCCTGCGCCCCCGCAAAATTGAATCAAGCGACGATCGGTGGGGTCGAGCGCGCAAACCCACCGGGGACGCCCGGAGTTGCGCGACATCTACCTAAATGTAGGGTACTGTCGGGAAAAGGCGGAGTACCGCCGGACTGGCCGGGAGCCCTTCCATGACCATGCGCGTCCCCATTACCAAACCCTTCTTCGACGAAGCCGATATGGCCGCACTGAGGGGTCCACTGGAAACCGGTTGGGTGGTCCAAGGCCCCAATGTGGCCGCTTTTGAGGGTAAGTTTGCAGCCTTTACGGGCACTGACGACGCCGTGGCCTGTACTTCGTGTACGACGGGTCTCCAATTGTCATTGGCCGCCCTGGGCATTGGACCGGGAGACGAAGTGGTCGTCCCCTCTTTCACCTGGGTCGCCAGCGCCAATGTTGTGGCCCATATGGGGGCAACCCCTGTGCTCTGCGACATCGATTTGGACACCTTCAACGTCGATCCTGCATCCATGGCCGCCAAGATCACCCCGCGCACCAAGGCCTTGATGCCCGTCCACCTCTTTGGCTTACCGGCCGATATGGAAGCCATTCTCGCCCTCGCTCGAGAGCATGACTTGGCCGTGGTCGAAGATGCTGCCTGTGGGTTAGGTGCCCGCTGGCAAAAGCGACACGTGGGCAGCATCGGTGATTTCGGCGCGTTTAGTTTTCACCCCCGAAAAGCGGTGACGACGGGTGAAGGCGGCATGGTGCTCGCCAACACCCCAGAGCGCATCAAATTGCTGCGCACCCTCCGTGACCATGGGTCAGCCAAGAGCGATCGGGCTCGCCACATGGGCAAAGCCGCTTTTCTCCTGAGCACCTTCGATCACCTCGGGTACAACTACCGAATGACCGATATTCAAGGCGCGTTGGGCAGCAGCCAAATGGACAAAGCACAGTGGGTGGTGGAGCAGCGGGTGGCACGCGCTCGACGCTATGATGCGCTCCTCGCCGACGTCTCCTGGCTGCAGACGCCCAAGGTCCCCGCGGGGTGTGACCACGCCTATCAATCATATGTCTGCCTCTTCGTCCCCGAAGCACCATCAGTGGACCGCCTGGACACCCTCAATGAGCAGCGAAATCAGCTTTTGATGGCGACGGAAGAGAAGGGTGTATCGACGCGCCAAGGCACCCACGCCGTCCACGGTCTGGGCTACTATCGCGAGACCTATGGCTATGCCCCCCTCGATTGCCCTCAGTCTCTCTTGGCCGAAGGGCTGAGCATGACGCTTCCCCTCTATCCGCAGATGACCGATGAGGAGCAGGACTATGTGGTGGACGTATTGCGCGCTTGTTACGCCGCACTCTGAGAGATGACGCGCTTTTTCGCTCATCTCGCGCGCCTTTCTGCCGATGTTGTGGTCGTAGCGTTTCGATCGGGGTGAACCCATGTGTGGAATAACCGGGGTCCTGCAACTCGACCAAAGGCCGATCTCAGCCCGAGTCGTAGACCAAATGACCAAGTCGCTCACCCACCGGGGGCCCGATGGCCTAGGCACCTGGTGCGGCGACGCCATCGGCCTCGGTCACACACGCTTGGCGATCATTGCCCCGGGCCCCGAGGGGCAGCAGCCCATGCTCACCCGCGATGGGCGGTACGTCCTGGTCTACAATGGTGAGCTCTACAACTACCGAGAACTCCGCGCCGAACTTCGCGCGCAAGGCCGCCGATTCGAGACCGACACCGATACCGAGGTGGTCCTCCAGGCCTTTGCCCAATGGGGCGCAGCCTGCGTAGAACGCTTCAATGGCATGTTCGCCTTCGCCGCCTGGGACACCATAGAAAAAACACTGGTCCTGGCCCGTGACCGGTACGGGGTCAAGCCGCTGTACTACGCCCACAAGGGGTCGACCCTTCTCTTCGGGTCCGAGATCAAATCCCTCTTGGCCCACCCGGCTTTGGACGTCAGAGTCTCGGCCCCAGCGCTGCACGAGTACTTCACGTTCCAGAACATCTTCTCGGATCTCACGCTTTTCGAAGACGTCCGCCTTTTGTCCCCGGGCCATGTCCTTCGCGTCCCCGTTGGGCTTTCGAGCTTGCCGGCCCCCATCAAGTATTGGGATTTCGATTTTACCGCCGACCCCCATTTGGTCGGGCCCGACGCAGAAGAGGCTGTGGCCGCCTGCTTCGAACGCGCCGTCGACCGTCAATTGGTTTCCGATGTGGACGTCGGGACCTATTTGAGCGGAGGCATCGATTCGGGCTCAATTGCCTGTGTCGCCGCCAAGGCCATCCCCAATTTGCGGAGTTTCACCTGCGGCTTCGATTTGAGCTCCGCTTCGGGGCTAGAACTGAGCTGTGACGAACGCGGCGCAGCGGAACGTTTGTCCAATCTATTCAAGACCGAGCATTACGAAACGGTCCTCAAAGCCGGGGATATGGAGCGGGTGATGCAGCCCCTCATCTGGCATTTAGAGGATCTTCGGGTGGGTCAGTCCTACCCCAATTTCTACGCGGCCCGACTCTCGAGCCACTTCGTCAAGGTGGTCCTTTCGGGAACCGGGGGCGACGAACTTTTCGCTGGGTACCCCTGGCGGTACTACGCCGCGGCACGCGACAACGATGCACCAAACGACTATCTCGACAAGTACTACGGCTATTGGCAACGGCTGATTTCCGACGAGTTGAAACCAAGCTTTTTCCGCAAGAGCCTGTACCGCGGCGCCTTGGATGGTCACTCCACCAAGGATGTCTTCAAAGCCGTCCACGGCGATGCCCTCGCCGGCGCCCACCGAACCGAGGATTACGTAAACTTCTCACTCTATTTCGAGCTGAAGACCTTCCTCCACGGGCTCCTCATGGTGGAAGACAAACTCCACATGGCCCATGGGGTCGAATCACGAGTGCCCTTCTTGGACAATGATTTGGTGGAATTGGCCACTCGAATCCCGGTGACCGAGAAATTGCGTCATCTGCACCCGACCGCCCGCATCGACGAGAATGCCATCGGCCGCAAGCCAGAGAATTACTTTCGCCGCACCAACGACGGAAAGCTCATTCTTCGACGCGTCCTGTCTCGGTATGTACCCGAGGATCTCGCCTTCGCCCCCAAGCAGGGTTTCTCTGCACCCGATGGCAGTTGGTTCAAGGGGGAGAGCGTCGAATATCTGCGCGACCTCTTTTTCGGGCCCAATGTCCGCCTCTTCGACTATCTCGAACCCACTACGGTGCGGGGTTTGCTCGAAGAACATTTCTCGGGCAAGGCGAATCGCCGGCTCCTCATTTGGTCATTTTTGAGCTTCGAATGGTGGCTTCGTACCTTCGACCCGGTTGCGTAAGGGATCGGCACTGGTAAGCTGCCGACTATCTTAGGTCTACCGAGTCAAGACATGCTCGAAAATCCCGACGCCTCAATCATCCCCATCGGCCGTACCGACCTGGGACGCCCTTTCCGCCTCGGCGTGCTGACCGGCACCGGTGCAGACCCTGCACTGACCCAGGTTCTGGCGGCCGGGTGGGCGGATTTGCGGACAGCACTCGTCCCGCACGTCCACCTCCAAATGGCATGGGTCGGGGCAACAGGCGAAGCCCAAAAATGGGTCGAACACCAAGGCTTCCAGGTGATTCCCCAAACGACTGCCCCCATCGGGACCGCGTGGAACGCTGGGTTGGCACATTTCAAAGAGTCCGGCGTAGACGCCGTTTTGTTCATGGAGCCCAATAGCATCGCCGACAAGGGGATGGTGAACCGATATGCCGAGCTCCTACTGGATGCGTATTTCAGCGTTGCACTCTTCGACACCTATTTGATTCATCCCGAGAGCGGACGCGCCGTTTTCTGGACGGGACACACCGGACCCGACAAAGGAAAACCCATCCTGACCGGTCGGTGCATTAGTCGACCGTGGCTTGATCAAATGAAGTGGGCGCCTTGGCCGGCCCAGGCCCAAACGCTCGAAGCGCCATTTACGAAGAGGCTCGACCAGGTCGGCGCCCGCGCCGATGCTGCCGGTGAATATCGCACCTGCGGATGTCTGGGATGGCAGTTTCACCCAATTGTTTTGCGGGACGGGACCCCCGATGGCTTCTTCCATCAAGAGGGAGAGGCGGCAGAGGCACGTCAGGTGGAGGCGGCCACTTTATTGGCGACCCACGACTCACCTGAATTCGCAGCGTCGCTCTTGTCGTATCGCAAGGGTGAGACTCAAATCGCACCGATTCCGGAGAGCCCCATCCCTTCGGAGGACAGCGCCACTCAACCCGATTCGAACACTCCCCCCGCCGAGGTCGAACAAACGGCCGATTCCGAAACCAATGTGAGTCGATGGATGACCGAGGGGGAGGCTGCTTTTGGCGAAGGACGCTTGGTAGACGCCGAGCGGGCCTTCCGAAAGGCACTGGTGGTCGATCCCACTCGCGCCGATATTCTCAATAACCTGGCAGTGGCTCGCCACGCCCAAGGGGATGCAGCTGGGGCCGAAAGACTTTTGCTCAAGGCCATCGTCTTCGATTTGGAGGCGGTCGATCCCTTCGTCAGCTTGACGGCCATCGCACAGGCGGAAGGCCGACTGGGCCTCGCCCTGCGGTACGCCATCGAAGGCCTACAGCGGGGAACGCCCCCAGAACTTCTATCCATCACGCGAGACCTCGCCGACAAAACTGGAAACACAGACTTGATGACGGAACTCGATGCACTCGTTGCCGCACGAAGCGCGGAGTCAAATCCATGAGTGCAGATCCCACCGAGCAGACAAACAAGCCCCGTATGCTCTTTTTGAGCGGCCCCTGGGACCACCTCGAGACGGTTCGAAAAGTGGGGTTGGTCGACCCTGTCTCTCGTCTTCTCGAGCATCATTTCGACCTCGTGACCGTCTCGGGTGACCAGAATTATGGCGAAGTGGTCGAAGAGCACGCGCCCGATATTGTGATGTTCGACAGCGGCTGTGACACATTCCAGGGTCGTACGCCGGTCTTCACGGACACCCACCGACACCCCGACGTGCCCAAGGTGGGCTTTGTCAGGCAGGATTTCCATTCGCCTATGCGGCTCAATGCCTATGGTCGGATGGACGCCTGGGGCGTAGAGCAATTCTTTAGTCCGTCGTACCCCTATCAAGGGGCGCCGCGGGCCTGGCGTGATCGGGTCATCTTCATTCCCCGGTGGGTCGACACCACCTACTTCCAAGACTGGGGCGAAACCAAGTGCATCCCGGTCGCCATGCTCGGGGCCGGATTCTTCTCATCGGATTTCTACCCTTGGCGACGACGGGTAGCCCCCCGCTTAGTCCAGCGGTTTCCCTTTGTGCACGCCCCTCGACCCATGCCCCATCCCCATATGATCGTGGGCGAGAATTACGGGCGGATGATCAATCGCTCGTTCTTTACGGTGGGCTGCGGCGGTGCATCCCGCTCGTTGGTCTCCAAGCTCTTTGAAATTCCCGGTGCGCGCAGTGTTTTGGTCACCCAGGACACCGCCATCGTCCGGGATGCAGGCTTCGTGGACGGCGAAAATTGTGTGCTCACCGATGAGGACGACGTAGCCGATCGTTTAGCGTATCTATTGGATCATCGAGACGAGTTGGAGGCGCTGACCGAGCGCAGCTACCAGTTTGCGCACACGCACCACACTCACCGAAGTCGAGACCACATCAATCAGTGGTTGGCTCTGCGGAAGACCATGCCTAAGGGGCATCGGGTCATCCAAGAGAGCTGCATCAAGCCCCTGAGAGCCGTCCCCAAAGACTTTCAACAAACCCAATTCGTCCCCTTCGAGACGTCGACGGTCACCCAGGGCATTTCCGAAGGCTTCGACGCCCTTAGCCGGCAAGATTATGGGTCGGCGGAGCACGCCTTCGAGAAAACCCTCGGGCACTACAGCTACATGTTGGAGGGTCACTTGGGCATGGGGATCGCGCTCCTCGGCCGCGGTGAATTGAACAAGGCCGTCGCGCGTTTTGCGCGAAACGTAAACTTCCAAACAGCCTGCCACGCCGTGGTTCGGGATCCCGTCAATCAAGCCTATTTGGCCCTGACCTTCTTGGGCGGCGGCAATATCCCCATGGCGGTGAAGTATGCGGCACGGGCGCCTCGAGTAAGGCACCCGGCACTGGGGTGTATCCGCTGGCTGTTGGCGCAAGCACGGCCGGGCTTGGCAACGACCACCCCATTCAATGTCGAGTTACCAGACGAAACCACCAACCTCTGCTCCCTCGATCCTCGACCCACTCGCAGTTCAGCGGAATGGCTCGGCCACTTCCGGGATCTCATGGCCACTGCTGGCCAAGACGCCCTCGTGGCCCACGTAGACCAGACCGGCCTCGCGCAAAGGGTGTGAAGCGCGTCGTATTCATCGGGAGCTCCCAGTGGGGCTTGAAAGCCCTCGAAACCCTCGGTGAACTGGATGAGATCAAGGTGATCGGGGCCATCACCAATCCCTCGGTTTTCAAAATTTCGTATCGCCCCCAAGGGGTAAGAAACGTCAATTACGCTGACGTCGCCGCCTATTGTGGCGGCCATGGCATTCCGGCCTACACCATGGCCGCCGACGAATCCATGAAGAGTCAACGCCTCACCGAGCAGATTGCCCATTGGCGGCCCGATGCCTTCTTCGTGCTCGGCTGGTACCACATCGTCCCCCGATCCATCCGTGAGGTCGCCCCTGTGTTGGGCATTCATTACTCTCTGCTCCCCGACTACGCGGGCGGCGCGCCCCTGGTCTGGGCCCTCATCAATGGGGAGCGCGAAGTGGGTGCGACCCTCTTTCGTTTCGATGGAGGCGTCGATACAGGGCCCGTCTTGGGACAAGTACGGGTGTCAGTAAAGCCGAGAGAGACCATCGCATCCCTCTATCCGCGAGTGGGAGAGGCCAGTTTGGGATTGATCCGAACGGCACTCCCCGCCTGGGTTCGGGGCGACCGCGTATTCGTCGCCCAAGATGAAACGGGGCGCCGTCGATTTGCCCAGCGCGCCCCCTCGGACGGCTTGATCGATTGGACATGCTCAGCGGCGTCCATCGATCGCTGGATACGGGCCCAAACACGACCCTATCCAGGTGCTTTCTCGTGGGTGAATGGGGTTCAATTACACATCTGGTCCGCCCAGCCGACCGGTCCGACGACGCTGGCACCGGGTCTCTTGAACGCCCATGGGGTCGTGGGATGTGGGGACGGTCAGGGACTCCAACTCACAGAAGCGGAATTGGACGGGGTTGTCCTCGAAGGGCCGGCTCTGGTCGAGGCCTTTACCCCTGGCACACGCCTGGACAGTTCCGGCCCCCAGGCCTCACACAATGGTGTTTAGGCCGCGCTGCCCTTCGCTGGCCCCTAACTCAGTTTGTCCTGAGAGCGCCACTCCACCAGCTTCTTGAGGCCCTCAGCGAGGGGCGTCTTGGCCAGAAAGCCCAGATCCCGCTCCGCGGCTTCGGTACTCCCAATTCGGTGGGTCACGAATTGTTGGCCTGCAGGCATATACTCGATGGGGAGATCGCTCTCCGCCGCCTGTAGAACCAACTCCGAGAGGGTCTTGATGTCGGTTCCGATGCCGGTACCGACATTGTAAAATTGGTCCACCGCATCGGATTTCAAGGCGCACACATTGGCCCGAGCCACATCGCCCACATAGATGAAGTCGTAACTCTGTGTCCCGTCACCATAAACCTTGGGTGACTGCCCGCGATCGATGCAATCGAGCATCTTCATGATCACGGCGATATAGGCACCTTTATAGTCTTGCCGTGGCCCATACACGTTCATGTAGCGCAGGCCGACATAGGGCAAATCATAACGGTCGTAAAAGGCTCGACACATGGCCTCGCCGGCGATTTTGGTCGCCCCGTAAAAAGTCCGATTATTGAAAGGATGGTCTTCGGTCATGGGGACGAAGCTGGCGTTGCCATAGACCGAGGCCGACGATGAGCTGACGAGACGCTCGATACCGGCATCTCGACAGGCTTCCAATACGTTGAAGGTTCCCCGAATGTTCACGTCGAAAGCAGCCCGTGGATACTCCTGGCACTGCAAAAGCCAAAGAGCAGCCAAATGGACGACCATGTCGGATTCCTTCACCGCTGACGCGAGAATATCCGCCTGGAGAATGTCTCCGCCAATGTCGAAGACCCGCACTCGGGGATCGGCCAGTGCCCCTTCTAGGTTGCCCATCGTCCCCCGACAAAAGTTGTCGTAGACGATGATTTCAGCCACGTCTTCGCCCACGAGCGTGTCCACGATATGGGAGCCGATGAGACCCGCGCCCCCAATGACCAGGATCTTTTTGCCGCGAATGTCGGGCATCTCTCTCCCCTATCGACGTCTCTTATAGGTTTTCTCGTAACCGTAGATGGGGGCGATCTCCCCCACTTCGGCCCAGCAGCGATCGTGGAGTTCTGCGTCCCACTCGGCCGGATGGGGAAAGGTGCCCACCTGCTGCGCGTTGAGTTTTTGTCCGAGGATCTTCTTGGTCTCGTCCTCGTGGTAGCCGTCGAGTTCCAAAAACTCGAACAGGGCCCGAGTGGCGTCCACGCCTGCGATGAGGTCTTCGAATCGGAGGACCATTACCCGGTCTTCCCCGATCTCAGACCGCATTCGCTCGATGTGGCGGTATGTTTCGGCCCACAGCCAGCACACCTGGTCGAACTGCTCTTTTTCTGCCCACTCAGCCGACCGCGGATCACCCTCTTTGGGCCGCAAACGCCCCAACTCCCATGAGCCCGTGCCCCGAAAATAATTTCGGCGCATCCCAGACCGCACGAATTCCCTCGGATCGCGTACCAAGATGAGAAACTTCGACCCCGGCACCGCCGCCGCGATCTCATCGCAAAAGGGTGTCATATTGTGGTCGGTCTCACCGTGAATGAGGCCATTGTCCCAGGCTTCGCGCACGATCTTCCCGCGGCCAGACCAAAAGACAGGCGCCTTATCGATGGCATCCCAATAGGCCTTCTGGGTCTCCATGATCATATAAGGCTGCGGGTGGTGCCAGACCTTGGCGTTGGTGGCCATCTTGAGGAGGTGCGCCAGGGTCTGCGTGCCCGACCGTCCGGTAGACATGACGAAGAAAGCTCGGTGCCCATGGTCTTCGATGGATTTCTGGCCCTCCCAATTCAAAACGGGAGAGACCGCTGCACTGCAGATCTGTGCGGCGGACAGCAGACCGTCTTCGACGCCCTCTGCAAATCGGGAGGGCAAGCTGTAGACGAACTGAGAAACGTGGGCTTCGTATCCACCTTGAGCCACCATCTCGTCTGCCGGAAAATAGGCGGCAAGACCATTGGTATAGCCCAGGACAAAGAGTTGATCGTGGTGGGTATTCAAGCCCCGCATCCGATTGGCTGTGATGGCCATGGGCTCACCGGGGATACTCAAGAACCCCACATTGCCAATGGTGAGGGCCGACACGGTGTATTCCAACCCAGTCGGCCGACCAGGATAGCGTTTCTCGACCACCTGGGCCCAATTGTGAATGATGGCTTTGGGCACGTCCGCGTTCTCGGGGAGAGACAGCGCAGCTGTGCCCGAGGGGGTGCCGGTGAGGGGCGCCACGACGCTCTGCGCCACTGCGCCCAGAGTCCCGACCACAGGCTGGGCACTGTCCTGGGCCCCGGCCACCGCAGCCGCTAACCGATCCCCCAGCGTCTCCACGTCTCGCTGACTCGCAATCCACCCGACCCGACCATCGACCTCGGCACCTTGCTTGATGTCCCCGGCGGCCCCCTGCAGGAACATTACGGTGTCCGCAGCGCCGCGCTCGACGAGCCCGTCACGCATGGCACCCGGATAATCCGCACTAATGACCTTGGCGGGTCCTAACCCTGTGGGGTGACAGGCGTGGTTCACCAATAAGACGCGATGCCCATCGGCGAGTTCGACGCGCAAGAATGGTGTTGCGGTCTCGTAATGGGCTTTGGGATTCGGAGCCATCACGATCTTGCCGTCGGCACTGATGCGACGATTGAACCCGATTTGGGCATCGGCTTGACCCGCAAAGAGCGTACAGGAGGTCAACGATTGATAGAGTTCGGGCAGCGCGACAGCGATGGTCCGCGCGATTTTCGCGGCGAATGGGTGGTGAAACGTCCCTAATCCGGGCACGGCGTGGGTGACGGTCCCGGGGCCGTAATGAGTGTGGGAAGCATTGGCCACCACCGCGGCGGGACTCACCCCCCAAATCTGGGCATCACCGTTGATGGCCTCCATCAACTCGGGCCCAAAACCAAAGATATCGGCACTGATAAAGAATGCTCGATGGCCCGTCGCATCCTCGAGGAGCAAGAGCTGCATCTTGAGCGGGCTCTCAACACGATCGGGATGACGCGGCGGTCCAAAATACCCTTGGAGTTCGTGCCCATCGTCGAGTGGTGGCGTGATGTCCACCTCGGTGCATGCGGCCCGCCAAGGCGGGGGAGGCTGCCCAATGCCGTCACGGGCTTTCTTCCGCAAACCTCGCGCCGTCTCCAGGTCACCGACGCCTTCGGTCAGATTGGCCATCTGGTCGAGGAGAGTAGGCGTCTCCCCGCCCACGGCGAGGGCGCGCTCCAAATAGAGCGCCGCCTCGGGCATTTGTCCGCGCTGCTGAGCCACGGCGCTCAAGCTGCACAATGCATCAGCGGGAACGCCGCCGAGGATGGCTGCGCGCAGGAAAAAGAGCTCAGCGCCGTCTAAATCCCCCGCCCGATGCCGCAACACGGCGAGGTCATTGAGAGCACCTATATGGCTGGGGTCGAGCTCGAGGATCCGCCGAAAAATGCGTTCCGCATCATCGGTGCGTCCATCGAGAAACGCGCTTTGCCCCGCCGAGTGTAGCCGGTCGAGGTCATTTTCGGTCTGTGGAATCGATTCACTCATGGTTCATTGCAATAACCGACCCCGATCGGGAACGCCAGGATGGGACCGTCTATGTGGCCGGAATCTTGGTGAACGAGCGTCTGGATCACCGTCGAAAAGGAACCTGGATGCCCATCGATTTAATGGGGTGTAGAGGGGTTGGTTGACCAGACCGGGTGAATTCGGCGGCGAAGAAGTGTAGATTTCGCCGATTTTTGCGGAGGCTGACCCCCATGAACTCGATTTCTCCCCTATTCGATCCCAGCGCCTGGACGCCTGTCCCCGGCTTTGACTTCACCGACGTGACGTATCACCGCGCCGTCAATCAAGGCACCGTACGCATCGCTTTCAACCGACCGGAGGTCAGAAATGCCTTCCGACCCCGCACCGTAGACGAACTCTATACGGCGCTGGATCATGCTCGCCAATGGAGCGATGTCGGCTGTGTCCTCATCACCGGGAATGGGCCGTCTCCCAAGGACGGCGGATGGGCATTCTGCTCCGGTGGCGACCAACGCATTCGAGGCAAGGTGGGCTATCAGTACGAGGAAGCCGGTGCCGACGGTGTGATCGATCGAGCGCGACTGGGCCGACTCCACATCCTCGAAGTCCAACGTCTCATTCGTTTCATGCCCAAGGTGGTCATCGCCGTCGTGCCCGGTTGGGCCGTGGGTGGAGGCCATAGTTTGCACGTGGTCTGCGATATGACGCTGGCCAGCGCCGAACACGCGATCTTCAAGCAGACCGACGCCGACGTGGCCAGCTTCGACGGGGGCTTCGGCTCCGCGTACTTGGCCCGCCAGGTGGGACAAAAACGAGCGCGTGAGATCTTCTTCTTGGGGCGAAATTATTCGGCGCAAGAAGCCTATGATATGGGCATGGCCAACGCTGTGGTCCCTCACGAGGAACTCGAAAGCACGGCCCTCGAGTGGGCGGCCATGGTCAACGAGAAGAGCCCTACAGCTCAGCGGATGCTCAAGTTCAGCTTCAATTTGATCGATGACGGACTGGTCGGTCAGCAGGTCTTTGCAGGCGAGGCCACCCGGCTGGCCTATATGACCGACGAAGCGGAAGAGGGACGGAGCTCTTTCGTTGAAAAACGACCGAAAGATTTCAGCCAATTCCCTTGGTATTATTGACCTCTTTGGCCCGAAGGCGGGTTGTGAGTAGACTGGCGCCCATGAAGATCCTGACCACGCTGATAATCGCCTCCATGAGCACGCTCTGGGCGTGTGAAGACGCCGTCCCTTTCCCCGGAGAAGAGGAAGGGGAATGCCGCATCGCGCTACTGCCCTGTAACGAAGGACTAGAGTGCCGCGACAGCGCGTGCCGATCGATTATCGAAGGTGACGACCCCGCCCAAGTCTCGCTCTTGTTCGACTTGGAGCGACCGACTGTAAACCCAAACGGGGAAGATGCCGTCATCATCACCCTATTGGCCAGTCATGCCGATAGTGGGGATCCATACGAGGGGGAGATGCTCCTCCAGATCGATCCACCAGAGGCCGGTGACCTCCGACCCGCTCTGGTTCCTTTCGACCAGGGCATCGGGTTCACGGAATACGTGGCCTGCAATCGTCAAAGAGATCGGGTGTGTCCCGACGTGATCCGATTGACAGCAGCCCTACGAGATACACCCCTGACGCCATTCGCCGTGTCTGACGACATTCGCCTCACCAGGGCGGCCCCAATGGCTGACGCCCCGACCGAATCGGAAGAACAGTGACTTTGGGGAACAGCGGACACCCCTCCGCGGTTAGTCTGAAGGTCAATCAAAATAGGCGGCCACGCACCATGAGATTCAATCTGTTTCTGCTTGTCATCGCGCTCTTGGCGCCCACTGCCGCCTTAGCCGGCCCCGACAAGAGTCCCGTCGTCTGCTGGACCCTTCCCAGCCTCATGAATCGCTTTGCGGAAGCACATGTGGCCATTCCCAAGACCCAAGATGCGCTGGTGGAACGGATCGTTCAGACCTACGCCAAACGCCTGGATCCCTCGCGTTCCATCTTGACGGTCAGCGAATATGATGAGCTCGCACGCCGCCTCAAGCTCCTTGCCGCAGACGCCAAGAAGGGCCGCTGTGCACAGTTCGATTGGCTCCGAGACAGCCAACTCAGATGGCATCAAGATCTCGAGCAGTTCGTCCGCAAACAGCTCTCGCCCGATGACTTCGCCATCGATCCTGAGATCACCATTTATGATCGAGACGACCAGTCACGCCCCAAAACGAAGAAGGCCAGGGACGCCCTCCGTAGAGACTTCATCCATTATCAAATGGCCAATTACGTTCGTTCGGGCACCAAACTCGAAGAAGCCAAGAAGAAGCTCATTCATCGCTATGAATTGATGACCAAGCGCGTCAGCGAGATGGATGATGCGGACCGGTATGCTGATTTCCTCCGTGCCTATGCCCATGCCCTGGACCCCCACTCGACGTACTTTTCAGCCGATGATTTGGAGGATTTCCGGATCAATATGGGGCTCTCGTTGGAGGGCATCGGCGCCGTCTTGAGCAGCTTGGATGGGTATACGTCGGTCTCCGAGGTCGTGCCGGGAGGCGCAGCGGACCGCCACGGTGGCCTCAAGGCCCAAGACAAGATCATCGCGGTCACTCAGATCCCGGGGGGAGAAGCGGTCGATGTCATCGATATGTCCCTCCGCGATGTGGTTCGCCTGATTCGCGGCAAAAAGGGGACCAAGGTCAAATTGACGGTGGTCCGCAAGGGAGAGAGCACCGAGACGCTGGACTTCGTCATCACCCGGGACAAGATCGATCTCAAAGAGCAAGCGGCGAAGCTTCACTGGAAGACGATTGACCGAAACGGAAAGCAGCTCAAGCTGGCCGTGCTCGACCTCCCGTCCTTCTACGGAGGCTCACGGGGCGCACGCAATTGCGTCGATGACGTGCACAAACTCCTCAAGGAAGCTCAGATCGGCGGCGCGCAAGGGATTGTGTTGGACCTCTCCCGCAACGGCGGCGGCCTCCTCAAAGCCTCCGTCGACATCTCTGGATTCTTCATCGCCGAAGGCCCCGTGGTCGCCATCGACGGGCCGGCTACCCCCACTCAAGTCCTAGAAGACACCAACGAAGACATCGCCTACGCTGGACCCTTGGTGGTTTTGATTTCCCGCGGCAGCGCCTCCGCCTCCGAGATTTTGGCCGGTGCACTCAAAGATTACGCACGGGCAATCATCGTGGGCGACACCCAAACCTTTGGAAAGGGAACGGTTCAAAACATCATTGATCTGCCACCGGGGTTCGGCGCGCTCAAGGTCACGACGGCCATGTTCTTTCGCCCCAGCGGCCGCTCCACCCAAAGCGCAGGCGTACAAGCCGATGTGGTGATTCCATCGTTCTACGACCGCGATGAATTCGCGGAGAAGAATAAGCTCTTTGCGCTCGACACCCGCAACATCACCCAATTCGAAGGGGACAGTGTTCGCGGAACGGGCAAAGCATCTTGGCGGCCGATGGATGGCACGACAATCGACCGCTTGCGGCGCAACTCGAATGCCCGAGTCGGTGGTAATAAGGACTTCACCGAGATCCAAGAAGACATCGAAAAATACAAGAAGGCCAAAGGCGCGGTGAAACTCTCGGAAATGCTCGACGACAAGAAGGGCAAGAAGGAGACCGAAAAGAAGGACGAGGTCGAAAAGAAGAGCGCTGAGAAGAAGGATGAGGACGCCCTGTCCATTCAGACCAAAGAAGCCCTCGAGATTCTGGCAGACTTAGTCCACGGCGCCTGAATCCGGATTGCTATTCCATGGGGGGCCCATCGGGCGCTCCTGGATCCCTCTCCCACGAAAATACACACGGCTGCCGGTTATTGGACGACGGCACGTCTTTCTCTCTAAAGCCGCATCGCTCGAGTACGCCGCGACTGGCGATGTTCATCGGGTCGAATCTGGCCACGATGGACTCGACCCCCCCATGTCCCCCGAATGCTTCGATGATGGCCTCCACGGTCTCGGTGGCATACCCCTGGCGTCGATGCCGAGCAAAGACCCCATATCCGATGCGCACAGCGCCGGGCGTGCAGGACGACAAAGACACGTCAGCGAGCCCGATCACGGTCTCGGATGCCTTTTCTTCGAGGGCCCAAAACCAGGCCCACGGATACTCATGAAAGGTTTGAATCTCGGCAAAATATCGTCGAGATACTCGAGCCCGCCAAATCGGTCCTGGGTAGCCGTGACTCATCTCCGGGGCAAGGTACGCATGACGAAACGCCATCCAATCCTCAGCGCGCCAAGGTCGCAGTCGAATACGAGACCCCTCGAGCACATCTCGACTGGTCGGCAATGAAAAGAGGCGTCGCGTCTCTCGATCGCGGCTGTGCTGACGGATGACGTCGAGAAAGATCGTCCGGGCAGCGGGATCGCCTGACCACCAGGAGAGTGGATGCACTGCGTCGTGCTCGTCTCGCCATTCGAGTCCGTGTTCCGACACGTCCAAACGTTTCAAAGCAGTCCATGGGATTGGGCCACGCCGGCGGGGCCACCCCACCCAAAGCCCGGCCTCATCGACTCGAAAACGTCCCCGGCCGAGCCAACTACGAAGCGTGGCAAAAAGCGCACCGGCAACCACGCCGATTCCGATTAGGTAGGCGAGGGTCGCCATCAAGCCGGCTGACGGAGAGGGTCGAGCTTGGGTCACGCCCACCATGAGCCCCAAGAGCAGTCCACCCTGGAGGGTTCGCGAAACGATTCGTCTCACGGGCAGGTAATGGGGTGGCCACCGAAGCATGGGGCCAGTGTGACATGACTGAGTGCGACCCCCATGAAATTTCGATCCTCTTCATCGAGGGGACTGGCTCCAAGACCCCGAGAGACAAAATTAGGGGCCAAACGCTGCGGCAATTTTGCCTGCGTACAGCGAATTTATGGGGGTGCAAACGATCGCCCTTGACGTTGATCACCGCTTTTTAAGACATTCCGCCCGTCATTCGTTCGTATGGATATCGGCATGACGATGTTCTCATTTGAAGATGATTTGAATACCCACTCCGAACGCGGGGCAGCCTGGGCGCGTAAGCGCATCATCGAGGCGGGCCGTGCGGTGTTCTCGGAACGAGGGTATGCAGCGACCAGCGAGGCCGAAATCGCGCTTCGGGCTGACGTGTCTTGGGCGGTCTTCGACCAATGCTTTCGACACAAAGACGAGGTCCTGTACGAGATTGCAACGGCCACCAACGGCGACTTGGTTCGACGGGTCGTGTCCACTTTGGGGCTCAATCCACGCGTACTGAGCACGCCCGACGGGATGGCTGCATCCGCCAAAGAGCGCCTTCGCGCCTTGGTGGAGGCCTTCGTCAATGTGCGAGACGACGAAGGCGCCCTACGGACACTGATGCATTCACGCCGTCGGTATGACGACGCTCTCGACGCCCTCTGCTGCACCACTGAGCGGACGCTCATCAATCTGATTGCCCGGCTCCTCGATTTAATGGAACGCCGTGGAGACCGAGTTGCGCTCGCCATGGTGCTCTATGGCCTCGTCGAAGGCTCAATTCGGGCGCACGGTCAACGGGAGCAGTTGATCACCGATGCGCGTTTTATCGAGGCCTTGGTCACAGCCGTACTCAATGTGGTGTTTCCCGGTCGAACGGCCCACTGAGTGCGTCACGCTCGCCTCGTGCTGCTCGTCTCGAGCATGCTGTCCTTAGGCTGTGGTGACGCTGAAAATCTCTCGGACACACCGATCGACACCGGTATCGGCAGCGTAGACGGCGCACCCGAAGATGCTGGTGTTCCACCCACGCCGCCGCCCTGGAACGAGGTCGAGTTTCGACCCCAAGCCCCTACGTTGCCCCGACTGACCGCGACTCAGTACAGCAATAGTATTCGTACCCTCTTCGGTGACTCCATCGTGGTCCCCCCCACCCCCGAGCCGGACTCCGAGGTGGGTGGATTCGTCGCCATCGGTGCCGCGGTGTCCACGGTCTCCCCCCGTGGCGTCGAGAATTTCGAGGCGGCTGCCTACGTTGTGTCTGCCCAATTGATGACAGAAGAGTCGAGAGACCAAGTCGTCCCCTGCACCCCCAGCGGGATCGACGACCAAGAGTGCATGACTGCGTTGGTCAGCCTTCAAGGACGGCGAATCTGGCGACGACCCCTGACCGACGATGAGATCGACCGCATCGCTCGCATCGGGATGAATGCGGCCACGACCCTCGGTGATTTCTATCAGGGCGCAGAGTTTGCGCTGTCTGCGCTTCTTCAATCGCCCTACTTCGTATTTCGTCGAGAGGTGGGGCTCCCCGATGCCGAGAGTCCTGACACATCCCTCTATACGAGCTATGAGATCGCCGCGCGGTTGAGCTTCTTGCTCCTCGACACCACCCCCGATGATGAACTGCTGAACGCCGCAGACGCGGGGCAATTGGACACCGACCAGGGGCTCCGAGCCGAAGCCATGAGACTGCTTTCGGATCCACGGGCGAGGGTGGGCGTTGCCCGTTTCTTTACGGAATGGTTACACCTCGACGGCCTAAAGAAGCTCAACAAAGACCCACAAGTTTTCCCCGCCATGAGTCCCGAACTGGGTGAAATGGCACGGACCGAGACCTTGTTGACTCTCGAAGACCTGGTCTTTGAACGCCAAGGTGACTTTAGGGAAATACTGACCCAGCGCCGGACCTTCGTGAATCGCAAATTGGCGTCCGTGTATGCCGTTCGGGCCCCGAGTCGAGACGGCTTTGCGGCCGTCGAACTCCCCGAATATCCGGGACGACGTGGATTGCTGGGCCATGCGAGCGTTCTGGCGGGGAATAGTCATCCTACTTCGACCTCCGCAACGCTCCGCGGAATCTTCGTTCGCGAGCGTCTACTGTGTGCGGTCATCCCGGCACCACCCGCTGACGTCGACACCTCGATTCCGGAGCCGACAGGCCGGGTTCAAACCCTGAGAGACCGGGTTGCTGAGCATTTGGAGAGCCCAAGTTGCTCGGGATGCCACCTTTTGGTGGACCCCATTGGGCTGAGCCTCGAGAATTTCGACGGGATCGGCGTCTGGCGCACTCAGGATTATGGCGGTGAAATTGATCCCAGTGGGGATTTCGACGGCGCACCATTTGCTGATGCTGCGGAACTCGCTCAACGACTGCATGACGACCCGCGATTTGCGGCATGCGTCGTGAGACAGATTTTTCGCTACAGCATGGCCCGATCCGAAGAACTGGAAGATTTGAGCTTCATCGCCGCTTTAGAGGCGCGGTTCATCGCCGGTGAATACCGTTTTCTAGACCTGCTGATGGAGCTCATCGTGAGTCCTGCATTTCGTCGGGTCAGCCCCATCGAAACGGAGGCACAGTGATGGCTCTAAAGATGGACCGCCGCCGCTTCTTGAGGGGCATCGCTGGAGGCGCCACCGTAACCCTTGGGTTGCCCATCTTCGACTTCATGCTCGACGGCAATGGGTCCGCCTTTGCTCAGGGCAGTGCTTTTCCCACCCGCTTTGGGCTCTTTACATGGGGAAACGGCTGCCTGCCGCCGCGCTGGATTCCCCAAGGAGAGGGCGCCGGGGACGCATGGCAACTCTCTGAACAATTGGCCCCCTTGGCCGGGGTCAAGGACGTCATCTCGGTGGTCTCCGGTTTGGCGATCAAAACGCCCAATGTCATTCCCCACCATTCCGGGTCTGCCGGAATTCTGACCGGGCAACCACTGTGGGTTAAATCCCACAATTATCAGACGTTCTACGGCCCATCGGTGGACCAAATCATTGCCCAAGAGATCGGTGGCGAAACCCGCTTCCGATCCCTGGAATTCGGCGCCAATCATGGCGGCGGCCTTTCCCATATTGGACCCGACAACGTCAACCCGCCGGAAGGTGAACCTGCGGCCTTCTTCGAGCGCGTCTTCGGTCCTGCTTTTCGGGCCCCGGGAGACAACGCAGAGCCCGATCCCAAGTTGGCCCTCCGACGCAGCGTTTTGGACGCTGTCATGACCGACGCCACGGCCTTTAAACGAGGACTCGGTGCACGCGACCGTCAGCGATTGGATCAACATCTCACCGGGGTTCGAGAGTTGGAGCGTCGGGTCGCACGACTTCAAGAAGATCCGCCCGATTTGGAGGCCTGCAGCCGACCCGACGCACCGTTGGACGCCTATCCGGATATAGACGGTCGACCGCAGCTATCGGCCCGTAATCGGGCCCTGTGTGAGATCGCCGTGATGGCCTTAGCCTGCGATCAAACACGGGTTGTAAGTAACTTTCTGACCTCGCCTCTGACCAATCTCTTATTGGCCGGCAGCACCAGTGGACATCACCAATTGACCCATGACGAACCGGGAGATCAGCCCCAGGTCAATGCCATCATCATTTCGTTGATGGAGGAGTTAGCCTATTTCATCGATCGGCTCCGGGCCGTGCCGGAGGGTGACGGTACCCTCCTGGACCATATGGTGCTCTTCGCCACCAGTGATGTGAGCTACGGCCGCACCCACGCCCTCGACGAATTCCCGATCATCATCGCCGGCACCGGGAACGGGCGCTTGCGGACAGGCTTGCACTACCGCTCTGCTCTGGGAGAGAACACCAGTAAGGCGGTCTTGAGCGTCATCCGAGCAACCGGTATCAACGCCGGACACTTTGGCGCCGAAGCGGGTCGAGTGGAGGACAGTCTGGGGGCCATCGAGGCCTGAGGAGACGTCATGGGTCGCGGATTTCTAGTTCTTTTAGCCTGCACCTTCTTGGGATGCGGAGACGAGGCGTCTCCAGCAGAAAACACCGCAGACGTGATGCTCGATGCCGGTCCTCCGACCGACGCAGAACGGCCCGATGCCACTCACTCGGTGCCCCCCCTGCCGCAGCAACAATTAGCGGTCATTCAATTGTTGAGAATGGCGCAGGAAGATACCCCCGGCACCAGCGACGGGATCAACCTCGATGGCCTCGTGAGCGGGGCGGGTGAGTCGCCGGGCTGTGGACAACGTGACTTCACCGCGCCTGATGGCCGCACAGGCATCGACAATCAGTTCGGGCTCTTGGTGCCTTTGATCGAAGCGGCGGGCGGAGAGGCTTTTGGAGCCTATCTCCAAGGGTCCGTCAACGACGGGAAGTTTCTCGTGATGCTCGAGTTAGATGGGGTCGACGATCTCCAAAACGACGATGACGTCAGCGTGACTTTGTATCGCGGTTTGGGCACGCCGTCCGTGGGCAACGACGGTCTCTTGGAGGCATGGCAGACTTTCGATGTGAACCCGGAAGGGGTCTATACCCGGATCGATGGTGTGAAAATCGTCGACGGGGTCATCGATGCGGGGCCCATTGAACTCCTCCTCCCCTTCTACATTTTCGACTTCGTATTCGATCTCGATCTGGTAGATGCACGCATTCGTATGGAGGTGGGGCCGGACGGTGTACATAGAGGCGTTATGGCCGGAGCCGTCCGGATCGAAAATATTCTCGCCATCGCCGAAGACATCGAGGGGGGCGACCAGGTGAAATCACTCTTGGCAACATTGTCCGACTCCTACGCCGACCTCTTGCCCAACGAAGACGGGATCTGCCAAGCGCTCTCCGCGACAATCAGTTTTCAAACCGTCGGTGCCTTCTTTTATGAAGACACCCAGCGTCCCGAGTAGCACCCAATGGATTGGCTGCCGGTCACCCCGGGCATTTTGGCCGCCGGCTTTGCGGTCATGGCCGTCGCCGCAACTCTCCAGGCCACGATCGGCTTTGGGTTTGCCGTCTTGTCAGTGCCCGTACTCTTGGTCATCGACCCGCATCTAGCTCCAGTGCCTCAATTACTCTGTGCCGTCCCCCTCACCCTCTCCATGGTCTGGCGCGAACGGGAATCTTTGGATTTGCAGGGGATCTGGTGGGTCATCGGTGGTCGAGTGCTGGGCGCCCTCATCGGGCTTCAACTCCTGACGATGGCGTCTGCGCAGAGCTTAGACATGATCATTGCGCTGATTGTCTTGGTCGCGGTGGCCATATTGGCGTTTGCTCGCCATATTCCACGAAACCGCTACACGGAGGTCGCGGCGGGGACAGCCTCCGGGGTGAGTTCACTGGTTTCGTCTATCGGAGGGCCACCGCTGGCATTGCTGTATCGTGATGCAGGGGGCGGCACTCTCCGTTCGAGCCTGGCTGCCATCTTCGCCATCGGCTTGACCATCACCATCACCACCCGCACCCTAGCCGGGGAGATCAATCGCCATGATCTCATCCTGGCCGCGTGTTTCTTACCAGCCGTGGCGTTCGGGGTTTGGTCCAGTCGATTCTTCTTGGGTCGCGTGGAAGGACCCCCACTCAAGCGCGCAATCTTGGTGGTCGCGTCCATTGCGGCCATGGGGTTGGTTGTAAGAACGCTTTCTGCGTGACCCTTAGGGGTAGAACAACGCCAGAGGCGACGCCCGAATTCATACACCGTTTCACCGATCTGGC
>Ga0115011_10000832_pt1 | contig 23314 bp, 21 predicted proteins | sample TroAtlMetagenome_2_FD_88705 | JGI IMG/M metagenome (GOLD analysis project Ga0115011, IMG submission 88705) | Marine eukaryotic phytoplankton communities from Atlantic Ocean - Tropical Atlantic ANT8 Metagenome | ecosystem: Environmental > Aquatic > Marine > Oceanic | place: Tropical Atlantic...
ACATGGATCCATTCCAGGTGATTCAGAATATCTACACACGCCGTCTCCTGATGTAGTTTCTCCATTAATAAATTCAAAATCTTCTGGTAAATGACTAAATGCATCATTCGAATTTTTATTTTCTTCGATTAGGTGAACTCTAAGATATATTGTTCTATCTGAATTTGTAATAATTTTAGTTTCACCTTCAGGAATGGTAATTATAATATTTTCACCTTCATTATATTCACCTTCACCTTCAACTTCCCCTAGGTCTATTTCTAGATATTCTAAGAAATCTAATCCTATCACAGAAGAATCTGTTGCACCAAATATGTTCGCAGGAATTCCTGCTGCCTGTGTTACTTCTCCTTCTATTGATATATTTACTATTCCAATAGCTACAAATCCAGATACATCAATTTCGATATCTATATTCTTTGATTCCCCAGCAGCAAGTGAAATACTCTCAGGAACACCATTTATGGCTGTTCCATTTCCTAAAGCATCTAACTTTACTTCTTCTGCATAAATTGTTGGATTTTCTATAGTACAAAATGTATTATGTGTGGTGTAAGTATAATCTAATATTTCTATGATCTCAACATCACATTCTATGTTAACTGCTGGAAATATATTTTGTGCCGAAGCAGGAGTTGCAAAACCTACAACTGAAGTCATGCATAACAGAAAACAAATAGTATAAGTTGACTTCTTCATTATGCGTTCGAATTTCTGAATATATTTCAAAACAACGTAGGATTGAGTATACATAAGCTAGTTTCTATGTAAAAAATTGTTGAAGCGTTTTGAATTAAGACTTTATCACTAATAGTTATAGAATAAGTTAAAATTGATTACTTATTGTAAAAATTATGATTATGAATATTGTAGAGCACAGTTGGGAAACCGACGAGCATTTACAAGAACACTACTCTCGACAGGTATCATTTGAGGCTAGTACTATTGAAAAATTAATTGAAGCGGTTGAAAACTATGTCAAAGAGTTGGATGGTAGAGCTACAGTAAGCTGGGAATGGGATATTGGCGGTTCTGGTGGGCATTCTGGATTCTGGGTAACAAAAATATTTGTTTCAGTCACTAAAGATTTGTATCTTGCAGAATATATTGACGAATAGAGTATTATACTTCTTACGTGAACAGAAAATTGTGACTATTCTAAGAGATGACCGAGGTTCAATTGGTATAGGGGCAATGATTGTATTCATCGCATTAATTCTAGTTGCAGCTGTTGCTTCTACTGTTATAATAAAGACAATCGAAGATTTACAACAGAGCGGTGAAAATACTGCAAGTAATAGTAAGAATCTAATATCAAATAGAGTATTAGTTGAAGGGGCATATCTTACATTTAATGGGGCTGCAGATTGCGAGGCTACGTTATACCAGCATTCTGCCTTTGGCGGTTGGTCTGCAACGTACCCAGTTGGCGACTATGAAGGAAATGACTTCCTAGACCCAGATAATGATGGAAACGCAGAGGCAACTAGTAATGATGCTTCTTCGATAAAGGTCGATGATGGTTGTGAGATAATCATGTATGATAACCCAGACTTTAGTGGTTGGTCTGCTAGATTAGGAGGGGGAGATCATTCTCTAGCCGATATTAGAGCAAATTCGAGGCCTATTAACTGTGGCGGCAGCGGGTGCAATGATGAAATTAGCTCTATCAAGGTTTTAGGATTCGAAGTTGAATTTATTTTGAAATTAGCTTCGGGTTCTGGCGACGTATCTGCTGGAGATATTTCATGGTCAATTTCTTGTGATGTTGGTGGTTCAGCTTCTACAGATTCAGAGAATATTGTATTTGGCGGGGCTTCATTTCTTGATAATACAAATACTGAGGGAGTAGAAATTAATTTCATTTCTACTGAAATGTTAGAAGTTGGACCTAGATTTAAAGTTGAAGCTACATTCAAAACCTGCTCACCACAAATAGGCGATAATATACCACTAATGATTCATGTTGAAGATGGAGCTACATCCTACTATACTTTACCGATTAGAGATTTATCTTTGGGCACAGATATTTTTTTCAATTCATGATCATTGAATTTTCTTTAAAGCTTCAATATCAAATTCTGAAACAGCTAAATTCAATGCCTGTTCTTTAGTGAACCATTCTATTTTTTCTATTTCATCTTCTTTCGGTATTAATTCATTTTTATCAAATTCGCCTTCACATTTATATGTGAAAGAAACCCAGTTTATTCCTTCCGAATTAAATATTTTACTTTGCACAATGTACGAATCATTTCCAGAAACTATTTCGCCATTCTCCCCAATTTTATCTGGTATTTCAATATTAATTCCCATTTCTTCTAAAGCCTCTCTCTGAGCTGCATCTCTTGGATGCTCATCATAATCAACATATCCACCTGGTAATGTCCAATATCCTTTAAAAAATCCGCGAGATATTTTCTGCATCAATAATTCATTTTTAGAATTTGTAATTATTACCTTACTCACTACTCTGTGCATAGTCCGGTATACAACTTCTCTTGCCAAAGGATCAACACAATTGTCACTTATTACTGAATCTTTCCATGCCCAATTTTCTGGCCATTTGATTATTGGCATTCCATACTCAACCACATACTCTTCATTTCTAATTCGAATTTTATTTATTCTCTTGAAATCCCATTTTTCACAAATTTCCAATGCTTCATCTTTTGTTGGTAATCTAATAATTGAATTATCTAAAATGTCTTTTCTACCCATCTCTGGAATCTTAGGTCCATTACCTTCATTATCAACTAACAGTATTTTACCGTCAATTTCTAAATATATGAATTCATTATTATTAATCATAATTTTCCCATGTTAATATCCTAATATAGATTTCAATTGTTCTTTGTAAAATGATGCTGAATTTGTTAAACTCTCTAATTCACCTGACTCTAGTTCTAATTCTAGTATTTTCTCTACTCCATTTTTACCAAGAATTACTGGAACTCCAATATATATATCTTCTAATCCATATTCTCCTGTCAGATATGCACTACAAGGCAACAACCTCTTTCTATCATTTAGGATAGATTCTGCCATTATTGCTGCTGCAGAACCTGGAGCATAGAATGCACTTCCTCTTTCTAATAATTTTACTATTTCGCCCCCTCCACCTGCTGTTCTTTTACTAATTTCATCTATTCTTGCATTACTAATTAGCTGCGTAATAGGAATTCCAGAAACAGTTGTGTACCTAGGCAAAGGGACCATTGTATCTCCATGTCCACCCAGAACCATTGCCTGAACATCTTCATTTGATACTCCAAGCTCATCAGCTACAAAGTGCGTCATTCTTGCCGAATCAAGAATTCCCGCTTGACCCACAACTCTTTCTGCTGAAAATCCAGTAATTTTTTGCATGTGGTATGTCATTAAATCTAATGGATTTGTAACCATTACTATTACTGAATTTGGAGCGAATTCTTTAATTCCTTTACCAACTTGAGAAATGATTTCTGCATTCTTTTCTACTAAATCTTCTCTTGACATACCAGGCTTTCGTGGAAATCCTGAAGTAACTACTACAACATCTGAATCTGCTATATCTTTGTAATCAGAAGTTCCAGTAATTGTTCCATCATAATTTAGAATTTGCCCGCCTTGGCTCATATCCAATGCTTTACCTTTGGCAAATCCTTCGAATATATCCAAAAGTACAATTTTTCCAATTTTTCTTTCTGCAAGAACAAATGCGCAAGTTGCTCCAACATTACCAGCACCAATTACTGCTACCTTCTTCGCTTCATTGACCATAATCAATCCTCTAAGTCATTGGTATTAGGCTTTAGTATCTGACCACATGATTATGATAATATAGTTTGAACTATTGGTAATTACATGAATTCCCAAAAAAAAGCATTAATAGCACTTCTATTGATCAGCTTTACTCCTACTTTTTCTATTGCTTTCAGTCTAATGATTAGCAACAATGAATTAGTTTCACAACTAGTCTTTATTATTTGTAAAATATGGATATTTATTGTTCCAACATACTGGTTTTTCAAAATAGAAAATAGAAAATTCGAATATATTAAACCATCTAGATCCGGAATTAATATGGGAATAATTACTGGACTGGCCCTATCATCAATAATAATAGCAACTTGGTATCTTCTGGGTGATTCTATTGATACAGAAAAAATGTTTTCCCAATTAAGTGATACAGGATTGACTGACATCCGCCTTTTTATGGCTGCCACTTTTTATTGGATTTTCATAAATAGTTTACTTGAGGAATATGTATTTCGATGGTTTGTAACAATGCGCGGAATTGAATTTACTGGTTCAGAAAATTTAGGAATTATACTTTCTGCAATACTTTTCACATTACATCATTCATTAGCTTTACATTTGTTAGGATTTGAATGGTGGCAAACAGCAATGGCAAGTTTCGGACTAATTACTGCAGCAGCAGTTTGGTCATGGCTTTATGTACGTTACAAGTCAATTACAGTATGCTGGATCTCACATGCTATTTGCGACATTGCTGTTTTTGGTATAGCTTATCAAATAATATTTAATTAAAGTTTGATATTCTTATGCCGACGGCTTCAATAACATCATTCAAGTGGGACATATAGTACTCTGGGTAGTGCAGGAACATAACATGAAATTAGGAGTACTCAAGGAACCTTCTGGGGAGAATAGAGTTTCTATTGTCCCAGCATCAGTCAAGAAATTAATCAAAATTGGATTTGAAGTAATTGTTGAAAGGGATGCAGGAATTTTATCTTTTCATGATGATGATGAATATCAAAAATCAGGAGCAATAATTTCAGATAAATCATCCGTATTAAGTAGTGATATAATTATCTCCATTTCACCACCCGAATTATCAGATTTAAATCCAAATCAGATAGTAGCATGTGTAGCAGATCCATTTAGAAATCCAGATATAATTAAATCGGCTATTAATTCTGGAATTACACTAATAAGTATGGATATGATTCCTCGAAGGATATCTAGAGCTCAAGCCATGGACGTTAACTCAAGTCAAGATAATTTAGCTGGTTACAAGGCGGTTTTGTTAGGTGCTGCTCATGTACCAAAAGGAATTCCTATGATGACAACTAGTGCCGGAACTGTTAGGCCTTCGAAATTTGTTATAATGGGTTCTGGGGTTGCAGGATTACAAGCAATTGCCACAGCAAAAAGATTGGGTGCAATAGTTTATGCTTCTGATGTAAGAAAATCGGCAGCTGAACAAATTGAATCAGTTGGTGGTAGATTCATAGAAGTAGAAGGAATGGATGATTTCGAAGATGAATCTGGATACGCTAAACCATTAACTCCTGAATTTATTCAGAAAGTTAATGATACTGTTTGTCGAGTTTGTGAGGATGCAGATGTAATTATTACTACAGCTAGAATTTTTGGTAGACCAGCTCCAATAACAGTTCCAGCTTCCGCAATTGAGAATTTTAAATCTGGTTCAGTTGTAGTGGATATGAATGCCGATGTAGGTGGAAACTGTGAATTGACAACTACCAATGAAGTAGTCACAACAAAAAATGGAGTCACCATAGTAGGAATATCGAATTTACCCGGACAAATATCAAATACAGCAAGTATGTTATTTTCTAATAACATGACTACTTTCGTAAATACTCTAGTAGAGGAAGGCGAAATAAAAATCAATCTCGATGATGACATACTAGTAGGCGCACCAGAAGGAAATGAATTTTATGTATCAGGAATGGGTGGAGTGTTAATCTGCCATCAAGGAAAAATACATGAAAAACAATCTAGATTATATGAGGTGATAAAATGAGTGTTTTTCTAACTTCTTTAATTGCTAGTATTACAGTTTTTGTGTTAGCAATTTTCCTAGGTTTTGAATTAATTAGCAAGGTTCCACCCACTCTTCACACCCCATTAATGTCTGGTGCTAATGCTATCTCAGGCATTACGATTGTTGGTGCACTATTTCTATCAAATACTCAATTCAACAACGGAAATCCGGGTATTGCTGCATGGTTAGCTTTTGCAGCATTAATTATGGCTACAATAAATGTAGTTGGTGGATTTATGGTAACTAATCGAATGTTAGAAATGATTGCTGGTAAAAAAAGAAAATAGTGGTGAGTAAATGGTAGATTCAATAATTTGGGATATAGGATATCTTTTATCCGCGGCTCTATTTATAATTGGAATTAAACGATTATCCAGTCCTAAAACAGCACCCCAAGGAAATAGGCTCGGCGCTTATGGAATGTTCTTAGCAGTTTTAGTTACAATGGCTAAGATGTATTCAGAAGAAATCCTAGGACTCGAATTAATTATTTCTGGATTAATTATTGGTGGATTTATTGGCGTTTTAATGGCAACTAGGGTGGAAATGACAGAGATGCCAGAATTAGTAGCTCTATTCAATGGATTTGGGGGTGCAGCTTCTGCATTAGTTGGGTTATCCGAAGTATTGTCTAAAATTAACAACAGTGAACATATTCCTTCCGATCAAATAGAACTTTATGCTACATGGATAGCCATAGGTCTTTCTGCTTTAGTTGGATGGGTTACACTTACTGGAAGCTTAATGGCCATGGGTAAATTAAGAGGCGGTTTCTATATACCATTTACAAAAAGGGATGACAGAGGTAGAAGAAAATGGGTCAATTTTCCAACTTGGGGGCCACCTTGGTTAAATTATGTAAAAGGTATAATTTTAGCATCGTGCTTTTTATTAATTTCACTAACAATTCAAAATCCCGAAGTAATTGAATATATAATTGCATTATCACTATCATCATGTCTACTTGGCATTATATTGGTAATACCAATTGGTGGCGCTGACATGCCAGTAGTAGTTAGCCTTCTAAATTCAATGTCTGGAATTGCAGCAGCATTTACTGGATTTGTTATTGGAAATAATGTACTGATAATTGCAGGTTCAATGGTAGGAGCAGCTGGATTAATATTAACTTTCATAATGTGTAAAGCCATGAATAGAACACTTACTGCAGTATTATTCAAATCGTTTGGCGGAGGTGGCAAAGAAACTGTATCAAGAACTAAAGTAGGAAGTGATCCAGAAGAAGTTGCAATGGTTTGTGATGGAATTTCAAAATGTGTAATCATTCCAGGTTATGGAATGGCCGTTAGTCAAGCACAACATGCAGTAAAGGAATTTGCTGATCTTCTAGAATCTGATGGCGTAAAAGTTAGTTATGGAATTCATCCTGTAGCCGGTAGAATGCCTGGTCATATGAATGTGCTATTAGCAGAAGCAAATGTTCCTTACGAACAGTTAATTGAGATGGATGATATAAATTCCGAGTTACCCGATACAGATGTTGCCATAATTATTGGAGCTAATGATACAGTAAATCCTGTAGCTCGAACCGGCGAAGGACCATTAGGTGGAATGCCAATAATTGATGCAGATAAAGCTAGAGTAGTTGTAATAATTAAGCGAAGTCTTAGTGTTGGTTATGCGGGCGTTGATAATGATCTATTTTATGAAGATAAAACTATGATGCTATTTGGCGATGGTAAAAAGATGATGAATGAGTTAAACTCAGCATTCAAGGAGTTGTGAAGTTGAATACCAGCAATTGTTATGAGAGTTCATCATTCGTAGGTATATAGGGTGAAAGAATGCTGATGGCAGTAAAAAGAATTTCTATTTGTATATTAATTGTTCTAGTTTTAGCAATTCCAGCATTTGGATTGAGTTCTGGACCGGGGCATCTTAATTCAAATGATGAGTTAACAGTAGAGTATGGCTGTTCTTGTCATAACAATGGGGCAAGTTCCGATAGAGCGGTTGTAATGATTACTGGTGTACCAGTAATGTACGAACCATCAACATCATACGAGTTCACAATTTATGTTGCAGATTCACTCACACTATCAGGAGCGGATGGTAATGTAGAAGCTGGATTTCTATTATCATCGGGTGCATTAGGGACATTTTCTTGGGAAGACGATCAAGACCTAAGGCAGGCAGATGGAAGAGAAGATGATGTTTCTCATTCAGAACCCGATATAGATGGAATTTGGGTATTAACATGGACTGCCCCTGAAGAAGATATGGGAAGTATTCAATTTTGGTTAGCTGGAAATTCTGTTGATGGCGGTGGATTGCCAGATGAAATGGATTATTGGAACTTATTTTCTTTTATCATAAATGCTCCAGGCACTATTACAACAACCGAACAATCATCAACATTGGATACCAGAACTATTTCTGTTGGTGATTACGATACATTATTTGTTTTAGACGAATCTCCTGAACAGCTAGAAAGAGAGAGACAAGCTGAATTATCAATGACAATATTTAGACAGGGTAATATATTCTACTGGACTACATTATTAGCATTGATTGTTGGTGCTATTGTGCAAAAAGAAATACTCGAAAGAAGATATGATGATGGTCCTGAATTCTTAGCAACAGAGTTGGCTTATCCTCAGGGCATCAGACAGGCACTGATATCAATAGTTTCATTCTTCCTAGCAGTAAACTGGGTTTCTTCAGATACAACAATGGTTTTCCAAAAGGTTGATTTTTCATCATTTATAATAGGGATAACATTCACCATCAGTGCTTGGTTCGCATATTCTGTTTATAGAACAATTCTTGCAGCCAGAAAAAGACCGGAAGTCCAGGATTTAATGTGATATGTATACTGACTTATCATTAACCAATACGCCATTTTCTGATCATATAACTGATTTATACAAAATAATTAGAAAAATATCAATAATATTTGGTGCAATGTGTATTCTCTGGTCAATATTAATTTCTGATATGATGTCAATCTGGATAAATATGCTTCCAATTAGCAATGGTAATATAGAAAATTTAGCTATTTATGGTCCCTATGAATGGATTACTCTTCGATGGTCACTAATATTACTTCTTTCATTAGTATCCATTCTTCCTATATTATCATTATATTTGTACAGTTTTTCACGAATAGGACTTTATCCTCATGAACGTACATGGTTCATCTTTGTTCTCATATTATGCACAACAGTTGTTCCTTTGATAATAATCGTACTATGGATATTTGGAATTCCATCAATTTTTGAAATATCAGATTCAAATTTACATAATGAATCAATAGGTATACGTTATGATGCAGCTGCATTATTTTCTGTAGCATTAGGACTTACATGGATATTGGTCATTTGGTCATTTACAGTAATTATACTTGGATTATCTAGGTTATTTGGATTAGTTGATGGTGAAGATACTAGATTTAGATATAGAATATTGGCTATTACTATAGGTCTATTAATTTTAACGATTCCATCAGAATATGATGGATTGAGAGTTATATTTGCTGTTTTATCAATATTAAGTGCAGACAAAATTTCTAGGACATTTCCAATTTTTTCGTCAAACAAATTACTATTATCCAAAACTAGTAATTAATAGCAGATTAACAACTATTTGAAATCCCCCCGACTAATCCGTCATACATGGTTATGGATGAGTCATTGAGTAATTCTTCTGCTCAGATAACAAATTCTTTTGGCTTATTCAGAGTAATTTTATGTTTTTTCCTCCTTATTATTGCAATATTTTCTCAAACTAATCCAGATACAGTAAATTCTATCATCGAAAAAGATAATGATGATCAAAATACCGAATTAAATCTATTGGGCATACAAGAGGTAGAAAATTGGTTAGTTCTAAGAATCGAATTTCCAGATAAAAATTTTCCAGAGATATCATCAAACAAATTCTTTACTGGAGATAATTCTGTAACTGAATACATACATCAAATGACTGGCGGAAATACTAATTTATCTATTCATATTCATGAAGAAATTTGGTCATCTCCTTTCTCTGAAAGTTATTGGGGGACTGATTCAGGTGACATTAGAGATTTTGGAACACAATCATCTGGTGGAGCTACAGCATTAGCATACATGGCATTAGAGGAATCATTCAGTAAAATTGACTTATCTGAATGGGATTTAGATGGTGACTTAATTGTAGATAGGCTATTAATTCTACATTCCGGTAGTGCTCAAGAATTAGGCGGCTCCTCATCTTCCATATGGAGCCATTATTCACAATTAGACGAATCATTAGATATTTCAGGACATATTATTGAGCATTATACTATGGCTTCAATAAATGGTGGAATTGGTGTAATTTTACATGAAATGATGCATCAAATGGGCGCCGTCGATTTATATGATGTTCATAGCAACAGCCCATCTCGAAATTGGCATGGACTCGGTGATTGGGATATTATGGCTAGTGGAAATTGGATAAATGATGGGAATACGCCATCTATGCCTGGGGCTGCAACATTGGATTTAATTGGTGCAATTAATCCAATAAAAATTGACTACAATATATCCAATAATTATACTATAAAACCTACTTCAATGGGGGGAAATCCCCTTTACGTTGATTTATCGGATGGAGAGAAAATATGGATTTCATTACGATCAAATTATGGATTTGATAAGGGATTACCAGGCCATGGAATATTATTAGAACATCAAGATTCCAATTTCGGAGACTTTGATGATAACGAAGTAAATAGCGATCCTAAGAGGGCATGGGTCAAGATTATTGAAGCCGATGGAGATGATTCTCTTCAAAGAGCTAGAGATTATGGGAGTAGTGGAGATGTTTTTCATATCAATTCACTATTTGGTTCAGAGGGAGTACAAATTTGGGATAACAGAGGATTATTAGCTCAATGGACAATAAATATTTCAAATTTGACTACTAATAGTGCTACAATATATTTCCATAGTTTAACGCCCAATATTTCAGTATTAATGCCAAGAATTCCAGTTGAGTTATTGGATAACGAATCAATTTTTATTGATGTTCATCTTAATTCAGCATGCACTTTTATGATTGATTATTATGGCGACTCATCTCAAACAATTACTTTAGAATTACAATCTGGACACAATTCTATAAATTTATTCGATTCTATAAATATCAATTCTAATCAGGGACTTCTTAGTGGAAAACTTGGCTGTTTAGATAATAATAAAATTGACTTCTCTGTTGAATGGTATATTGTTGGGAATAAATTATCAAATCATACTCTAGAAGCATCAATTCCTTGGGATGTAAAAAGTACAATAGAAGTACTACCCATATATTATGGAAACAACTCACGTTCCTATTCAATTTCATTAGATGGTCCAGTAGAACGTATAGGAACAGTAAAAACGCAGGGCGTCATAAATACTAATGACCCGATAATAATTGACATTAATCCAAATGGACTTTTAGAGCCTGGGATGATTGCTAAGGGAGAGTTAGTATTCATCGATAATAAGAAAAATGAACAAAGAATACCTATTATACTATCTTCTAATTATGATTTACCGTTTATTGATTTAATCAATTGGCTTTCAATCCCTTCTAATAGCTTAACAATAATTTCTATATCTTTATTCTTCTCATTATTATTTAATTCACGAAATAAATGATTATTCAGATTCTGAATCAAACCTTATTTTTGCATATTCTCTCATATCTTCGTGTAATACTCCATCATCAATAGCTTCTTGATCTGACTCATCAACAATTTCTACTCCTAGCAGCGTCTCTATGATATCTTCCATAGTTACTATTCCAGCAGTACCACCAAATTCATCTTTTGCAATTAGTAATTGCTCTTTGTTTTCTAATAGTACATCTAGGGCCCTATCTACTGATTCTTCAACGCTACATGAAAGAGCAGTTCTAGATATTTCTCTCATCTTTATATCAAAATTATCAGCAGCAGCATTTCTAAGAATTTCACTTCTTAGTACCATTCCACTTACATCGTCTATATTATTTCCAGTTACAGGCATCCTACCATGAATCATAATAGGTATTCTATTCATTACTTCACCTACTGTTTCATCCAGATTTACAATAGTAAGAACGACTCTCGGAGTCATTATATCTTTAACTTTCATTTCTCTTAATTTTAATAAATTTTGAATAACCGCCTCTTCATCCTCTTCTATTACATCTGACTCTTCTGCTATGTCTGCTAGCACTGATAATTCTGATCTTGTTACAGTTTCAGTTTCGACATGAGGCAACAATGATCTTAAAATTTCAATTGGCTTCACAATTATCCAAAGTGATAACATTAACATATTCAGAATATGATATGAGGGCACCGTTAATTTTCTCCAGTACAATGCACCTATAGTCTTAGGAAGAATTTCACTTAATAGAAGAATTGCAAGCGTAAGAATTACTGATGCAATGAAAAGAATATTCCCTCCTTCAAATTGAGTCTCTACTTCAGCACCAACTCCCAGAGCACCTATAGTATGAGCAATTGTATTTAATGTTAAAATTGCTGTTAGTGGCCTCTCTGGGTCATCTTTCCATTGCATCCAAACATTACTGACTTTAGGATTACTTTCCTTTAAACCAACAATGTGCCCATGCGTCGTTGAAAGTAAAACTGCTTCTAGAATACTACATAGAAATGAAGCTAATAATGCAACGAGTGCATATGCAACTATCAGTGTATAATCAACCAATTTTGTAGCCTCTAGGAGTATGAATTTATTTGATGAATAACGATAATCATGATATTCACAGTTGCTTTCTCCGACTCACCCGAGGCGAACATGACATAAATATCTAACTTCACGGCCTTGTTGGTCAGGATGAGTTACGTGGCGATTTTTATGGCTTGGCCTTATGCAAATGGGCCTCTCCACCTTGGTCACGTAGCGGGTAATTGCCTCCCAGCAGATATCCAGTATCGATTCGAAAGAGCAATGGGAAGAAAAGTATTGATGTGTAGTGGTTCAGATGAACATGGAACTCCAATTACACTAACAGCAGAAGAATTAGGAATTACTCCCCAAGAAGTAGTAGATAAATATCATAAAATAAACACTCAGGCTCTTACCGATCTTGGTTGTTCATGGCAAGATAATATAGATTCCAGAGGTGTAGAATATGGCGGAGCTCTTTACAACAGAACTTCTGATAATCTACATAAAAAAATTGTTCAAGAGGTTTTCATTAATCTATTAGATTATGGATTTTTAGAACAAAAATCAATGCAACAATATTGTTCAATAGGGATTGATGGAAATATTAGATTTCTACCTGATAGATATGTTGAGGGAACATGCCCTTCTTGTGCTGAAGACGGCGCTAGAGGTGACCAATGCGATTCTTGTGGAGCTACCTATGAGGCTCATGAGTTATTAAATCCAAAATCAAAACTAGATCCCGATGCGACTATTGAAATTAGAGATTCTGATCACTACTTTTTGAGGCTTAATGATTTCCAACAATCTCTGGAGAATCACGCAGCTGAAAGGCAATCAATTTGGAAGCCTAATGTTAAGGCCATGACGAAAAATTGGTTGGATATGGGATTAAGGCCTAGAGCTGTAACAAGAGATATTGACTGGGGAATTGAGATCCCTTTAGATGGGGAAGAATGGAATAATAAAAGAATATATGTTTGGTTTGAAGCAGTACAAGGATACTATTCCTGTGCAAGAATTTGGTCAGAAAGATATGCAACTAAATTCAATCATCCAGATGGAATAAGGGCATGGGAAAAATGGTGGAAAGCTAATGATGATGGTCAAAATGCTAAACATATATATTTCATGGGTAAAGATAATATTCCATTTCATACCATAATTTGGCCTGCAATATTAATGGGCCTAAATTCACCTAATGGAATCGATCAAATTTCACATATTACAAAATATAATGATTTATTACTAGAGGATAATGTTTCTGCAAATGAATATCTAATGTTACAGGGAGGTCAATTTAGTAAAAGTAGAAATCATGCAGTATGGCTTCCAGCATATCTAGAAAGATATGATCCAGATGCTTTAAGATATTATCTCACAATTAATATGCCCGAAACTCATGATACTGATTTTAGATGGGATGAATATGTTGACAGGGTAAATAATGAATTAATCAGTAATTACGGAAATTTTGTTCATCGAGTAATGACATTGACCCATAGATTACCGTCAAATGGTACAAATCCCCTTGAAGAATACGATAATCCAAGCAATTTTAGTAATTATATTACAGAAGTCAACAAAAATATATCTCAAGCAATAAAATCTATGGAAAAACAAAGATTCAAAGAAGCTTTGAGGATTATTATGTCAATTTCACAGTTAGGAAACTCATTATTACAAGATGCAGCACCTTGGAAATATATCGGTGAAAATTCTTCAGAAGAAAAATCTCATTCACTTTCAATATTAGCTTTTACTTGGAGAATGTGTACATGTTTATCTGTTTGTTTGAGGCCGTTTATTCCATTTTCATCCAAAAAATTGTGGAAAATGTTAGGAATGAAAACAGAAATAGATCATATTTTATGGGAAAAATCAATGGATATTGATTCAAAATTATATTGGAATGATGACAAACCTTCTGCACTGTTTAAAAAATTAGATTTAGATGAAATAATAAAATCCGAAACATCCCTTTCAAATAGTATGGAAAATGTAGACGATAATAAGGAAAGTATAGGAAGTGAGTATATAGATTTTGAAGATTTTTTGAAGGTAGAAATGAGGACTGGAAAAATAATATCAGTAGAAGATCATCCTAATGCTGATAAATTATATGTAATTACTATAGAAGATAAACCCAATTCTACTAGGAAAGTATGTGCAGGATTAAAAGAATACTACAATATTTCTGACCTTGAAGGTCTTACTGTGGCTTTTGTTGCAAATCTTGAACCAAGAAAACTTCGTGGTATAACTTCTGAAGGAATGCTACTAGCTGCAGATGATGGGAATGGTAATGTAAAATTACTAACTACTGATGGAGAAATTATTCCCGGTTCAAAAATTCGTTAGTTAATTGAAAAATTCATTTTGCAACATCATCATTTCTTCTATACTTGATGCGTTAGAATATGCCTTTAATGGCTCATAATTTAGCTCAATGAATTGCTTTCCAAATTTAAATGGCTTTAGTATTTTTTCTGCATAATTCCAATAACCAGTTATTACCAGAGCTGCAGCAAATGCTTCTACTGATGATAATCTACCAATCTTTCCCCATGAAACTTGATTAGCAGCTAGAAGCAATGGTAGAACTCTTCTTTCTAATTTACTAGTATTGGATAATTTATCTATTGATTCTGAAATTTTCTTCCAAGAACAATCTAATACTACTATAGAAGCACCCAATTCAATCAATTTTTTATCATTTGGATTGATGATTATGTTAGCCATTGGATCTAATAAGAAACCCCTTCTTGGAACATTTCTCATTTGTTCGTGTAATTTCACTAATCCATGCGAGCTCAACTTTTTTGCTGTACATTTTTTTGGGTCATCTTGATTTAAATGAATTACATGTAATGGTATGTCAATCAATTTTTTCACTCCTCTTTCTCGAGGTCCTTCTTGATGCACCTAAACGCCTCATCTTCTTCTTACTCTTCTTCACTTTCTCTTGACTTTCTTCATTATTTGATATATCTGCTATTGTCATTTCCTTAGATTCTGATTTTGAAATCATTCTATCGTTAGAGGATGATAATTCAATAAATATTTCTATTTCAAGAATTTTTTCAATCTTATTCAGAACAGAATCTATTGGCCTACTTCCACCTTCTATTTTCTGAATCACATTTATTTTTTCATTCATTCTTCTAGCCATATCTTGTTGACTCCAGCCCTTATTTTTCCTAGCCTCAATTATCTTCTTATGAAATCCAGGTATAAGTTCATTGGACTGTTTAGTCATTATATCAATTCCACTAATTCCTTTACCTTGTACTGGAGTTGACTCTTTACTAACTTCTTGAATTACAGCTGTTTCATATTTTACTCTCAAACCCATGGATTCAATACAGTTCGAACAACTATGTACTACTGCATTAGATACTATAGCCTGTTTTGTAGATACTCTTTCATTACCACACATCTCGCATGTACCCATGGCTATGCGAATGCGAACATGAACATCATTCCTTCGTAGGAGTCATAAGCACACTATTGTACTCAGATACATGGCAAGTGAAGCCGACGATTCGACAGGTGTAATTAATAATGATGAGTTAACTACTACCGATACAGATTTGATAATCAATGAACTAAGAAAAGATTATGAAAAACTTTCAGACAAGGCACAGACTATACTTTCTGAAAAATTATTACTTGAAAGTGAATTTAATCAATTAAAAAAACGTACAAACAGACTTGATGAGGAATTACGTAATATCAAAACCCCACCCCTAGTCGTTGGACATATTCAAGATTTGATTAATGATAATGCCGTAGTTAGAAGCTCAAATGGCTCCATTTTTCTTGTTTCAGTTAATAGGATGATTAAATCAAATGATTTGCAGCCAGGAACGAGAGTTGCATTAAATCAAGAAACACTATCCGTAGTTGAGATATTAGGAGATTCATGGGATCCTCTAGTAAGTAGTGCAGAAATAATTGATGTACCAGATGTAACTTATGCATCAATTGGTGGTTTGGAAGATCAGATTTCAGAACTTAAAGAATCAATTGAATTGCCGTTTGAAAAACCAGAACAATTTACAAAATTCGGCATTAAACCACCAAAGGGTGTATTGTTAACAGGTCCTCCTGGCACAGGAAAAACTATGTTAGCTAAAGCAGTTGCAAATTCTACTAATGCTACATTTCTAGGAATGGTTGGTTCAGAACTAGCCCAGAAATATATTGGTGAAGGCGGAAGAATGGTTAGAGAATTATTTGAACTAGCTAGAGAAAAATCACCTTCAATTATATTTATTGATGAAATTGACTCAATTGGATCAAAACGATTAGATACAGCTACATCTGGAGATAGAGAAGTTCAGAGAACATTAATGCAATTGTTAGCTGAAATGGATGGATTTGATACTGTAGACGATATAAAAATAATAGCAGCTACTAATAGGCCCGAATTATTAGATAGAGCGTTATTAAGGCCGGGAAGATTTGATAGGATTCTAGAAATTCCCCTTCCGGATTATGATTCCCGAAAAAGTATTTTCACAGTTCATTTCCGTAAAATGCCGAAAGCTAAAGATGTAGATATTTCCATATTAGCTAAAAAAACTGAAGGTTTTAGTGGGGCTGAAATAAAATCTGTCGTAGTTGAAGCGGGAATAAGTGCCATTACTAGTGATTCAAATCAAGTATCATTAAAACACTTTAGAATTGCAATAGATAAAGTTGAAGCTAATAGAAAACAAAATAAAAATTCTTCACCTGATAGATTGTATAATTGATGTGGTGTAAAAATATGAAATCTCTAGTTGAATGTGTTCCTAATTTTAGTGAAGGAAGGGATAAAAATAAAATTAATAAGATTACAGATATAGTTAGAAATTCTGAAAATGTAACTTTACTAGATGTAGATATGGGTTATGATTTCAACAGAACTGTAGTTACAATGGTAGGAGAGCCTGAATCTGTATTAAAAACAGTAATTAAATGTACAAAATTAGCTTCTGAGATAATTGACATGAGGAATCATTCAGGTGAGCATGCACGCATGGGTGCAGTAGATGTGGTCCCATTTATACCAATAAGAAACATTAGTATGCATGATTGTATATTATTATCGGAAAGGTATGCAGAAGCAATATCAAATGAATTAGAAATGAGTGTTTTTCTATATGCTGAATCTGCAAGGCAAGAAAATAGAATAAAGCTTCCAGATATAAGAAGGGGAGAATATGAGGGATTATCAGATAAATTATCCAATGTAGAATGGAAGCCAGATTATGGTCCAGCTTCATTCAATCCTAAATTAGGAGTTACTGCCACAGGAGCTAGACAATTTTTGATAGCTTACAACATTAATTTAGATACAAATGATAAGAAAAAAGCTAACTTAATAGCATCTAAGATAAGAACTAGCGGATCGCTAATCAAAGATGATGAGGGAAATAAAATATATGATTCAGCAGGTATTCCAATGAGAAAAGCTGGTATGTTTAAGTCATTACAGGCCGCAGGTTGGATGTACGATGAAAACATTGCACAAGTTTCAATGAATTTACTTAATTTTTCTATCACTGGCTTGCATACTGTTACTGAAGAGGTGAAGAAGCAAGCATTGAAAATTGGATTAAATGCTACATCATCTGAATTGGTAGGTTTAGTTCCATTAGATGCGATGTTAGATGCGGGCAAATTCTATTCGAAAAAAGATAATTTATCTGAAGTTGAATATGTTAAAGAAGCAATATCCGGATTAATGCTAGATAAATTAAATCACTTCGACTCAAAAACAAATATTATTGAATGGGCAATATAGGAGTTGTAATAATGAATGATGGTTATAATGAGGTTCTTAATCAAATTTCATCTTCTAATCCAACACCTGGTGGTGGTTCAGTTTCTGCATTAATATTGAGTCACGCTCATTCATTAGCAATAATGGTAGCTCGATTAACTGATGGTAAAGATAAATGGAAATCAGGACATAAAGCAGCAAAAGATATAATCAAAAATTCTTCAGAAGGAATAAAAAAATCATTAGAATTAGCTAGACTTGATTCTGAAGCATTTGATGAAGTAATGAACTCTTACAAATTACCTCGATCTACTGATATTGAAATTCAAATTCGAAAGAAGGCAATCATTGAATCGACAATTAATGCAGCTAAAACTCCTCTTCATATCATAATTGAATGCTCGAAATTATTAGAATCAACTAAAGAATTATCGAAAGAAGGAAACATAAATGCATTGACTGATTTGATGTCTTCTGTTGAGCTTGCATACTCAGCTTCAAAAATAGCTTCATACAACGTTAAAATAAATTTAGATTCATTGTCAGATAGTAACTCTTTAGAAATCCAGAATGAATTAGAATCAAACATTAACTCAATTAGAATACATTTTGATCATAATATATCAATTATTGAGGATAGGTTGGGATGGTAATGGAATTTTCTGAATCCTTATTACAAGGCATTCCTGAAGATTTACCTGATAATATTGATTTTGATTTATCAATATCTCATGCACCTAAGAGGCCTATTGTTTTATCAGGAGATGAACATAGATTAGCAATATCTAATGCATTGAGATATTTCCCTAAAAGATGGCATGAAATATTAGCTAAGGAATTTAATGATGAACTCAACGAATATGGACATATATACATGTATAGATTTAGACCAAAATATGATATGTATGCTAGGCCAATATCGGAATATCCAGCAAAAAATATTTCATCTGCATCAATAATGCTAATGATTCAAAATAACTTAGATCCTTCAGTTGCACAATATCCTCATGAATTAATAACATATGGCGGCAATGGTTCTGTTTTCCAGAATTGGGCTCAATACCTAATAGTAATGAGATATCTTTCTATAATGAATGAAAATCAGACTTTAGTTATATATTCTGGCCATCCATTAGGACTATTTCCTTCTAGTAAAGATTCGCCAAGACTTGTTGTTACTAATGGCATTGTAGTTCCAAACTATTCTTCTCAAATTGATTACGAAAGAATGAATGCAATTGGAGTATCTCAATATGGACAAATGACTGCTGGATCTTATATGTATATTGGACCACAGGGTATTGTTCATGGAACTACAATTACAGTACTCAATGCCGCTCGTAAGTATCTAAATTTAGAAAATCACAAAAATCTTGGTGGTATTCTATATGTTACTTCGGGACTTGGTGGAATGTCAGGAGCACAAGCAAAAGCTGCTGTAATTTCTGGGGCTGTTTGTATTATTGCTGAAATTGATCCAATTGCAGCAAATAAACGATTAGAACAAGGTTGGCTAACAGAACTATATGATGATTTAGATAAAGTTATCTTACGAGCTAAAGCGGCTAAAAATAATAAAGAAGCTATTTCAATTGGCTATTTAGGTAATATTGTTAATCTTTTAGAGGGAATGATATCTGAATCATTAATTCCTGAATTAGCTAGTGATCAGACTAGTTTACATAATCCATGGCTGGGTGGATATATGCCTGTCGGATTATCTTACCAGGATGGTAAAGATTTACTTAGAAAAGATCCGGCTAATTTCAGATTAAAAGTTAAGGAATCTCTGATTAGGCATGTTAATGCAATAAATAAACTAAGCTCAAAAGGAACAAATTTTTGGGATTATGGCAATGCATTTTTACTAGAATCTAGTAGAGCTGGAGCAGATATAAAAAATAAAAATGGTAAATTCAATTATCCTTCTTACGTTGAAGATATAATGGGACCTATGTGTTTTGATTATGGTTTTGGACCTTTCAGATGGGTATGTTGTTCGGGAAATAATGAAGATTTACTTCATACAGATTCGATTGCTAAGAAAATATTAACAGAATTATCTAATGACTGCCATGAAGATGTGAAATCGCAATATTTAGACAATATTAGATGGATTAATGATGCAAATTCACATAATTTAGTAGTAGGTAGTAAAGCTAGAATTCTATATGCCGATGAAATAGGAAGACGAAAAATTGCATTAGCTTTCAATGAAGCAATTTCTTCAGGTATGATTTCTGGGCCCATCGTCTTGGGTCGTGATCATCATGATGTAAGCGGAACTGACAGTCCATACAGGGAGACTGCAAACATATATGATGGCTCTATGTTTACTGCTGATATGTCAGTTCAAAATTTCGTTGGTGACTCATTTAGAGGAGCTACATGGGTCAGTTTACATAATGGTGGAGGAGTTGGTTGGGGCGAAGTGATTAATGGTGGATTTGGAATGCTGATTGATGGTAGTAAAAATTCAGAAAAATCAATAAATTCAATGATATTTTGGGATGTGAATAATGGTATAGCAAGAAGATCATGGGCTAGAAATGATGGAGCAATAAAATCAATAAAACGTGCTATGAAAAATAATATAAATTTACAAGTTACTATGCCAGAAATAGTTGATGAAGATATACTAGATGAGATTTTAGATACTCGATGACTATATTTGTAATATACATTTTCGAGATATACATGTATGTAGTTGAAATTGATGGCAACAATCTTTCTATTGATGAATCAATTGCTATAAGTCAGGGTAAATTATCTGTTAAGTTATCAGAAAATGCAAAAGTTAAAATGCAAAAATCTAGAGATGCTGTAGAGAAAATATTATCATCTGATGAGATAGTATACGGAATAAATACTGGATTTGGAGCACTTTCTTCAGTTAAAGTTGAAGCAGAAGATATCAATAATCTTCAAACAAATTTGATTCGGAGTCATGCATGTGCTATTGGTAAAAATATGGATCCAAATCACGTATTCATGATGATGTTATTTAGAGCAAATTCTCTAGCTAAAGGAGTTTCGGGATGTAGAGTAGAAGTTGTTGAATTATTAATTTCATTAATTAACTCACGGATTGCTCCAGTAGTGCCTAGAATAGGATCATTAGGTGCTTCTGGCGATTTAGCGCCTTTATCACATATGGCACTTACTCTTATTGGAGAAGGTGAATGCTACATTAAAGAAAATGGTAATTGGAATATTTATGAAACAAAGAAAGTTTTATCGCAAGTAGGAATTTTACCAATCAGTCTAATGGCAAAAGAAGGTCTTTCATTAATTAATGGGACTAGTCAGATGTGTACATATTTAACGTATACAATTAGAAATCTAGAACTTTTATTGATGGCTGCAGATTTCTCATTAGCATGTTCGTTAGAATCAATTAGAGGTTCACATGCACCTTTTGACAAAAGAATACACGAATCTAGGCCCCAGAAAGGACAATTAATTTCCGCAGCAAGAATTTCGGGTTTAATCACTAATTCTGAAATAAACGAATCTCACAAAAATTGTGAACGGGTGCAAGATGCATATTGCTTCAGATGTGGGCCACAGGTCCATGGTCCTGCAATTGAGGCTATACTCGAGAGTCGTAGAATATTAGAAATTGAAATAAATAGCGCTACTGATAATCCTCTAGTTTTTAGTGATAATAAAGAAATTAATATTCTTAGTGGAGGGAATTTTCATGGTCAAAATTTAGCTATTGCTAGCGATAATTTATCAATTATTTGCCACGAACTAGCATCAATTTCTGAAAGAAGAATAAATCAAATATTAGATCCACAGTGGAGTAATCTAACTCCATTTCTAACAAATAAAGAAGGATTAGAAAGTGGATTAATGATTATTCAATATGTAGCTGCAGCATTAATCTCCGAATTACATCTTCTTTCAAACTCGACTACGACTAGTAATGTGCCTGTCAGTATGGGCAAAGAAGATCATGTCTCAATGGGCGCAACTGGTACATACCGATCACTAAAAGCGAGTAAATATCTTTCACAAGTTTTGGCAAACGAATTAATTTGCGCAACTGAAGGATTAGATAGAATAGAGGAATCTCCTGGTTTAGGCGTACAAAAAATAAAAAATTGGGTTAGAACTATAGTAGATCCATTAGAATCTGATAGATCATTATCTAAAGAATGTGAAAATTTATCAAATGCGATTCTTAATGGTGAACTTTCAGAACTTTTTGGGTGATATTATGCAAGATAAACTACACATGAATCATCATCCCGGAATTAATCCCAAACCTTTCAATAGTGAAATAATTGATATTAATAAAGATTCAATTTTTCTTGCTGAAACATATTGTTATCCCAGAGGGGGTGGCCAACCAGGAGATATTGGAAAATTAGTTAATAATATAGGTGAAAAAATTGATTTTCTTGAAGTAATGCCTGGTGAATTAATCGCTCATCCAGTTGTAGATACGAATAAATTTAATTTAGGTGAACAAGTTACTTGTGTAATTGATACGTATAATCGGAATCAGAACACTAGAATGCATACTGCTCAGCATATTTTTTCAGCAATCGCAGAAGATTTATGGGGAGCAGAAACAGTTGGGAATCAACTAGGGCCATCATATTCGAGAATCGATTTAAAATTTGAAAATAAAGAAATATTTGATCAGGATGAATTGATTAATAATGTAAATACTATAATAAATTCATCAATTATTGTAAATGTTCATAATTGGGAAAGGAGTAAAATTTTAGATCACCCACAAATAAGACATACTAAATTCATTAATAGAATACCATCATCAATTAAAGAACTAAGAGTAGTTGAAATTGAAGGTATTGATTTGTGTCCGTGTGCAGGCACTCATGTAGATATAACTTCAGATATCCCTAATGTTAAATTCATATCCAAGAAAAACAAGGGCAAAGGTAGAATTAGAATATCATATGAATTTGAATAATTGTAATACTAGACTCAATCTTATTGGTGGGCTCGGCAGGAATTGAACCTGCGATCTTCGCCATGTCAAGGCGACGTCATAACCCCTAGACCACGAGCCCTGTTTTACCGACTCCGATATTATTCATCAAGTGTTCTGATTTC